>Ga0209928_1000284_pt1 | contig 11308 bp, 11 predicted proteins | sample SalPonF2_B_D2_MG_FD_185727 | JGI IMG/M metagenome (GOLD analysis project Ga0209928, IMG submission 185727) | Salt pond soil microbial communities from South San Francisco under conditions of wetland restoration - Salt Pond MetaG SF2_B_D2_MG... ...
CAGCCTTTGTCCATTTTATCCATTATTTGCCAATTCAAAATCACCAGGCGTATGACATTGGTCAGATGGGATGTTGACCAGAATCCGGACATATAGGCTTCGGCAGAACCAATGCTGCCGCCAAACACGGTGCTCGTATAAAATCGTGGATGGTGCACGTTAATGGTCGCCCGCAAAGAAACCCCGTTCGATGATTGACCAAATTGGTGCTGCTGATTTTTTTCGATGAGGGCAAGCCTTCCTCTCTTAAAATCTTTCATCAGCACGAAAAAAAGTTTACGGGACAGTCTGTCGATAAACGTTTCCCGAAGAAGTTCCAAGGCAGATACTTTCTGTGGTATGAATGTTTCCGTCATGGGTCATCTCCTCTATATGGCAGTGATCTTTTTTTGGGATGCGTAAAAAATGGGGTGTTTTTCAGCAGCAGGCGCAGTGCCTGAAAATGGATCATTGTCGTCACTCTCATCGTCATTAACGGGTATTTCATAAGCATGCGGGTCAATGCTTTATGGGTGATGGGTCGTCTTTTCAGCATCAGACTGGCATCGAACAGCTTTTTACCTTTTTCGATATCGATCATATGAACCCGAATGATGTCGCCGGGCACACGAAATCGCCAGTCGTATTGGATGTCCATATCAATAAACGGTGACACATGAAAAATTTTGTTGAAACGGTATCGACGCCAATATTTAACAGGGTGTTCATTTTGGTTATCACCGAAAACATAACAATGGCGCTCTCCCCAGGGGGTATTGTGGATTTCAACCACAATGGTTTCGACCCTGATATCAGAAGCGTCGTAGCAGTAATAAAAACTGGCCGGATTAAAGCAATATCCAAAATATCTTAAGTGGGTCAGCAGACGAATCGGCCCGGCCGGTCGTTTCCCAAGGCGCGTTTGAACAAGATCCCGAACAGCGGTATCCATGGGCACAAAAGGATCGCCAAAATGATCTTTACGACGAAAACAAGCAATATTAAATCGTTGGTATGACCACAGGGGATGAATATCAAAAAGAGTGGGGAGTTCCTTTAGATCGAGAAACATAAAAAAGAGCCGGTATTGAAACATGTTCGGCCGGGGTCTGAAGCGCCGATGCCTTACGGAACCTTCATATATAGCGCTCTTTATCATGACAATGTTTTTCCAAAATGTTTACAAACCGACAGGGCACTGTTCACACCGTCCTCATGAAACCCGTAGCCCCAGTAGGCTCCGCAGAAATAGGTCCGATTTTTTCCGTTGATTTCATCCTGTTTACGGCGTGCGCTTAAACTGTTCGGATCGTAGACCGGATGATGGTAAATGATGCTTTGAATAATGCGGTCCGGGTGGATCTTCTCCGGCATGTTTAAGGTGACGCAAAACTCTTCCGTCGCCCCTAAACTTTGTAGGATATTCATATCATAGGTCAGCGCAACGCGCCCTTTTTCTTCTTTGGGGATGTGATAGTTCCAACTGGCCCAGGCCGCTCTTTTGGGCGGTAGAACCGATTTGTCGGTGTGCAAAACAGCCAGATTTTCCTGGTAGGGAATGGCGCCTAAAACGTCTCTTTCCAGGTCCGAAGGATCCGTCAGCATTTGAAGGGCCTGGTCGCTGTGAGTGGCAATGACCACATGATCAAAGGTTGCCGTGTCTCCTACCTTTGTGGTGATCTCGACATTTTCCTGAGATCGTTTGACCGATGCAACCGGCGAGTTCAGACGAATCCGGTCTTTATAGGGTCGGGTTAAGGGACCGATATACCGGCTCGAACCACCTTTGATAACCAGCCACTGCGGCTGATGGCGTACGTTTAAAAAACCATGGTTGTAAAAAAATTCTACCAGATATCGTGCCGGAAACTTTCTGAACTGAACAGGATCCGCCGACCAGATGGCTCCGCCCATGGGAATAATGAAATGTTCAATGAAAATATGACTGTAATGCCTTTGTTCCAAATAATCCTGAAGGGTGATGCTGTAGTCATCGGATCGAATGAGTTCCGACGCTTCACGCCGGAACCGAAGCGCATCCCAAAGCATCCGGTAAAATGAGGGACGGAAAAGATTTTTTCGCTGAACAAATAAACCGTTCAAGGTACTGGGGGAAAAAACCAGCCCGGTTTGATCGCATTGAACGCTGAAACTCATGTTCGACGGTTGCCAGGCCACCCCGAGTGATCGCATCAATTTAATAAAATTCGGGTAGGTTTTTTCATTGAATACGATAAAACCGGTATCCACCGGATAGGAAACACCCTTGATGGGCACATCGATGGTGTGGGTATGCCCGCCGATGTAGTCATTGGCCTCATACAGAACAATGTCGTGGTCTTGACTCAGCAAATATGCGGAGACCATGCCGGAAATGCCGGAACCAATAACTGCAATTCGCATCGATGTTATCCCTCTTTAAATCCGATCCAAGACGTTTCGTTGCGGCAATATGGATTGCTACAACAGCTTAGAGCTATCGGTGACCTTAAACCAAAAGTAATTTATTTTGTTTTCAATTTTTCAAGCAGGTTCGAAAGTTGAAACACATGTTTGCGCTCTTCCATGATGATCTCACCGATCCGATCTTTTCCGGACTGAGAAGGTATCATATCTTTGAGTCCCAGATAAAATAGAATCGAGTCCTTTTCAAGCCCTACGGCGATTCGAAGTATATCCTCAAGGGTTTCGTTTCCGGTGAGGGAATCAGCAACAGAAGGACTCCCTTCTCCACCCATGGTGTCCGCCATTGCAGCAAGATACCGAGTCACCTCGCCATAGGGGTCGAACACCTTCGGGTCTTTATCCTTTTCGGTAAGGGTCGTTCGCATTTCGGTGAATGTCTTCTGGTGTTGATCTTCCATGTTGGCAAGACCTTCTAAAAATTTTCGATGTTTGGTATCGGATTGAAAACCTGCAGCCTTCCGGTAAAAGGCGGCACCGTTATTTTCAATGCGGATTGCCATTTCAAAAACCTCATCTGCGTTAAACACGATGGCCATTTTATTTCCTCCTTTTTTACATCTCGTTCAAAATTCAGATAATAACCGAATGTGTTATCGTATTGCCATAAATTTTTGATTCATTTCTGATGTTATATCAACCACATGAAAATTGATTGTAATATTTCACTTATCAAAAAGTTCCTTTTTGGTCACCGGATCAAGCCTTAAATCGATGATTATCACAACAAGCCAAAGTCTTCATCGAAATCGGAATCAATTGCCTTCGATTGATTCGATAAAGTTTCATCTTATTCTGCCGGTTATCTTTACCCGCGACACTATTTCCTAAAGATATCTTTTAATGCCAGCAAAGTTTCAATCGGTGGGTTGTCCGAAGGGTCTTTTGAATAGTGCGCATAACGAATATTACCGGAAGTGTCTATCAAAAATACACCGGGCATCTGCATAACATCACCCTGTGGCACGCCCGGTGTGTGTCCCCGTGACAGGGTTTTCAACCCTTTCAACAAAAGGGACGGCGATGCCATGCTGGCAACAGAACCCCTACCAAGACCGTATGTCTGATAGAGTTTTTTTTCGGGATCGCAGATTATTGGAAATGATAGAGAAAATTGCTTTTTAAACGCTTCCGCCTGATCGGGAGTTCCCAGACCAACAAGAACGACCTGAAAGCCATTGTCTTCAAGCTGTGCTTTCGAGCGATGCAACTGCATTGCTTGTTCACGGCAAAATGGTCAACCGAAATGTCTAAGAAAAACAAGAAGCAGGGGACGTTTTTTCCATAACTCGCTGAGACGGCGGTTCGTCCCGTCGGAAAACGTCACTTCGGCATTCACTGCTTTCTCATATGTTTTTTTTGAAGTCACTTGCCCTATCCTTTATTTAAAAGATATGATCATGTGATAATTTTGATTTGTTGAAACATTTGAGAGCGATTTTTATCAAAAATTGATGAGAATACTTATCAGGACAAATCGACGGGAACACCTTTCTTTTTCAGATCTTCAAGTATCGCCTTTAGTTGGGATTTTTCACAATCTTCAATCTGATAAACGTTTTTTACGCCATCCGTAAACAGCAATACAAAACGGCCGTTGTCATCCACGTAGGCCTTGCGAATATAATCATCGTCAAGCCAGGGCGTGAGCGCTTTCATAAAATCGGGCAATTTACATGTTTTCATTGAAACACCTCCTAACTTCCAGAGTTTTCCGAAACGCCGAATGAGTCGTAATAAATTATTTGTGATGCGCTTGAAGTATCATTATACCCTAATGCCATTTAAAGACAAAGTCAAAAAGGAACATGATTTTTCCAAGAAACAGTAATTTGAAATTATCGATTAGATGTTTATATTTAGATTTCATTTTAAATTGTCCTTTCGTTAGGCTGCCGCATCTAAATACCGGTCGTTGCTCCTTGCGGAGGCCGCCGTGATGCTTCCCCTGGTTCTCGGTTATGTGGTATACAGTTATTATGTGTTTCGAGGTAAGACGTCTGATGAAGCCCTTTAATAAAAAGCAAAAGCAATGGTTGTGGTTCGTCGCATTTTGTTTGGATGGACACTAAATAGGAGATCTTATCATGATTCGTTTCGGCCTGTGCTGCATATTTCGTAAGGAACCCATTAAATTCCGCCGGACAACCGCGAAATATCTTCAGGCCTTTTCCAGGAATCAACAGCTTAAAAACCTTGCCGAAATTTGCCGGCACAATGCCCAGGCATTGCACAACGCCTTGCAATATTGTCGAGATCACGACATTAAGGATTTTCGGATCAACAGCCAGATACTCCCCTTAAAAACCCATCCCGATATCGGCTATTCCATAGAAGATTTGCCCTTTCACGATCAAATTATACAAACCTTCAAAGACTGCGGCCGGTTTTGCCAAAAGTACGATATTCGAACGACGTTTCATCCCGACCAGTTTATTTTGCTCTCGTCACCGAAAAGCGAGGTGGTTCAGCGGTCTGTTGCCGATTTGATCTACCAGACCGAAGTGGCCGGGTGGGTAAATGCAGATGTCATCAACATCCACGGCGGAGGGGCTTACGGGGATAAAATCACGACGCTGCGCCGCCTCCGAAAACGAATCGAACAGCTCCCCGAAACGGTGCGTTCGCGATTGACCCTGGAAAACGACGACCGAGTGTATACGCCCGAGGATTTGCTGCCGGTCTGCAGGGACATGGGCATCCCCCTGGTGTATGACGTTCACCATCATCGCTGTTTGCCTGACGGCAGCAGTGTTGAAGCAACCACGGAACTGGCGATAAGCACCTGGAACCGCGAGCCGCTCTTTCACCTGTCAAGCCCCAAGTACGGCTGGGATTCCGGCAAACCTGGCAATCATCATGATTACATCGATGCAGATGATTTCCCGTCGTGCTGGACGAATCTCGATATTACGGTTGAAGTGGAAGCCAAGGCCAAGGAATTGGCTGTATTAAAGCTGATGCAAGACCTTATCCCGAATATTTCATGATTTGATGAGCATATTTTACGTTAATGTGTTGAGGGTATAAGACTTGAGTGCAAAAATGGTGATTCAAAAAAAACTGTCCGACAACCCGTTATGCAAAGGTCGTCGGACAGCTTTAAACAAATCAATAAAAAATAGATACGTATCAGTTTTTAAATATTAGCCCGGTACATCCACAGGTGCGGCTCTTCCGCCGATGTAATCAATGACTTCGTCATACGTATTGGTTAAGTTGCCTTTGACACCCTCGATTTTGTCTCTTACCGGTTTCCACTCCAGAGGACATTCCGTCCTGAGCTGATGAATCCTATCTTCCAATTCAGTAACGACCATTTTTAGGTCTTGAATGTTTGGAAGAACTTTTTCCAAATCCGCAGATCCCAATTGATCGGCTTTACGAATGGTGTCAAAAATTTTCGCTTTCCATAACGTAAGTTCCATATCCACATTTGAGCAATAGTCTTTTACTTCCATGGTATCCTCCTTTTACATTTGAGTTCCTATTGTAGATGATGTATCCAATTTTAATTTAACTAGTCTAAAAAATCTGAACCTTTGGTAATCAGCATTTCAATATTCGAATTAAAATAAGTATTTTACACACAATATTAAGACCAAAAACATGACATGCAATAAGAGGCAATTTAGGGTTTTATGATAGGTCAATACCCTCAGTTATAGGTTTGGATGTCCTGGTATGGTGTTGGGTATTACTGTGCTGGTAATTCCATCAATCTTAAATGGATAATAAGGTATATCAGGAATTAAGATTGGAATAATTTATAAGACATTATTCTCTTATCGGTGGTTTGGATGAGGCTGTGATCTGTAGATGATATTTCAGGAATCGTAGTGATAATTTGAACCCAATGCTCACGATTTTCAGGATCACTCTAATTCACCAATAAGGCATGCTCACAAAAAACGGGTAATCAGTTAAAACTAACACCACAATATGTTGATTTTTCCTTTCTCAATCCAGCCTTAAAAATGAGAATGTAGCCAAGTGTGATACTCATAAGATATCAAATTCATTAAGGGATTTTATGCCGCAGCGATAAATTGCAGATATCACCAGGGCTATTCGAAAATTATATGTTGGAGTAAGCACAAGAAATAAAATAGCTCCGATCCGTGTAATCTCCATTACGGATCACAAAGATGGTTCTTTTTCAGATATATCTTTGGACCACAAGATATTTTCGCATGGTCGGGGTTTTGCTCTATGGCAGAAAAGCGTAACAACAAAAAGTCGACAGCGGTCAAAAAACGGCATGGAATTGAAGGTGTTTGAGACGGAATGAATTTACGATTTGATTAGAGAAATAGGCGGGGTATGGCGCAAACGAATCTGCTTGTCTCTTTCCTAATCTCCATCCAGATCGGCCACAAACTGCTGAAAGTCGGGATTGTTGCGCAGCAATTCGCGGCCGGCTGCTATCAACCTGTCCACCTGTTTATCGCTTAAGGCAAAGCTGGTAGGAATCATGTTAAAGAACATTCGCCTCTCGGCTTCCTGTATGTCTCTGAAACTGATCTGGACAAAATAGGGTGTAACAGGTCTTTCCGGTACCGAGAGTTCCTTTGCCCAGCGGGTGATGCTCTCTTTCATCAGCTTCAGGGTTGCAGTGTTGTAACGATGCAGTTGAATATCGGTTATGGACTTGATGGTTTCTGATAGGGAGGGCTGCTTGTTGCTTGCATCCATTTCCGGGGCCGGATCAATGGATGCGTTTATGGAGATGACAGCAAGCCGGCGAGGCGGCTGCCGATTCACTTTTTTCAGAAAAACCTTCGCGCCGCCGGAGATCTCGATCACCTCATAGAGTGCGCGCAGGCTTAGATTGTCGGTGATGCCCCCATCCACAAAGTGGGCATATTGGCGCTTATCTTTTATGAAATAACTTTGCAGACCGTCGACCACCTGGACCAGCTCCGGGTCGCCCGCTGCAAGCTTCTCGACTGCAACCAGCCAATCGGGTATTGTTTTCTTGCACTCCTGGTAGTTCTCGATCACCACGGGGTCGAAAAGCACAGGCACCGCGGAAGAAGCGGTCACCGCCCGCGCCACCGGATACGAAGACAGATCGGAGCAGAGAAGGTTGAAATACTCCTGGACGAAGGAAAAACGGACTCCATAGCCAAGATCCGATGCGTTAATGAGAATCAAGGGGCCGCCCTTTCGTTTCATATCCTCGAATGTAGCTCCGTGGAATACGTTTTTCTCGTAATAACGGACGGCAATCTCGGAGCGGCCGGTCTCTTTAAACCACTGAAACGGATTCAATACACCCCTTATCAGTGCTCCCTCAACATCACGCTTTAGGAAAACCTTCTCGAAATCATCAAAAATTTGATCGCCGTAAAGACCGTAATAGGCTGACGTGAAGCTTCCTCCAGAAACGGAGCTGATGGTATCGACCTCATCCAGCAGCCGCTTGGACCGGCCCTCGATCACGACACCGGTGTCGCGAAGTTCTTTGAGCACGCCGTAAGCAAAAGCGGCGGCCCGGGTACCACCACCGGAGAAAGCGAGCATAAGCCCGATATCATTGCTTCGCTGGTTATTGCCGGAGGAACGGATCGAATAACTTTCAGCATCTCTGGCGACATTCTGCGGCGCATTGTTGATCACACCATAGGATGCGCAGCCGGAGATCAGCAAGATCGAAAAACCAAACGCTATAAGTTTCATGATAAGAAGATGATTTTTCAAAATGAAGGTCTTCTCCAGGTTGGTTGTAGAAAGCCCGGTAAGTTTTCAGCGTAACGTATCGCAGGTCGTGAATAAATCACAAAATTAGAAATTCTATATCGGCATTAGCTATAGCCATACATATTGAAGTGTCAACTCTACAGAGACAACAAAACTTGGATAGCAATAACGGGTTTTATTGTCAACTATGATATCTGTCGAAAATGTGACAAATGTGCTTTTCATCGTGATTTCCTTTTTGGCCGCTCAGTGAAATTAATACGGGACAACCCGCGCATCGTCCAGCTCCGGAGGGTCCGAAGAGGTTGTCTTTCCGGACGACCCTATCGCTCCCAAGGGGCTTCAATGGCCTCCAGATACCCCGCTTTCAACTTTAGATACATGGTTTTAGCGATCGAAGGCGGCGAGGCCATGGGCTCGTCCGGACGACGGTCGGCGTAATCGGCGACGATGATATTGTTTCGAATCTGAATCGTCCGGGGAGCAATTCGATCCCCTAAAAAAACGCCATTCGTCCCCTGGTAAATACCGTTTTTAGCGATCGCCGCGGCAACGTAATAAAAGGACCCACTGGCACCGGGGTCATTCATGAGGAACAGCGCGGCATCCTCGCGACCGTCGCCGTCCAAATCGCCGCAAACCGGTTCCCCGAAAACCACCGTGGTGATTTTCGCAGCCGATCCGGGTGCGGCTTGGACTTCGGATCGGCCGCCGATGAGGCGAACTTCCTGCTTTTCAATCGTGTAGGTTGCATTAAGAACGCCGTCAAAACTGCTGTCCGACGGTCCTGCCTGAGCGGGTAAAACAAGCAAGGCAACAACAGCGAAAATAAACAACAGGCGATGGATGATTTTCATGACGTCAACGTTCTCTCCGTCTTTCCGGAATTGCTATGGAGCCGGCCGAAACTTCATGGTGCCGCTGTCGAACGGAAGCTCCAAGTAGAGATTGCCGTCCTGTAAGAAAAACGATGTTACCCGCTGAAGATCTTTCATGAATTGACTGTCCAGAGAGTCCGGCGGGCATGCCATGCGCGTGGACAACAACGGACCGAATGAGAGTTTGCCCGAGGAAATCTCATAATTCCCGCCGCCGCGGTTGCAGTCGAACCGGGCCTGAACTTTGCCTTCTGCCGTTAACAGGATCGTGTGCCGTTCCGGATTGGGTACGTCGATCTTTTCGACAGGCGTGATGGTTAATTCCCACTGCCAGGTCTTGTTTAAAACCCGACGGGAATCCGTGCTTCGCTCAGCTTCCGGGAAGAGACGTGTTCCGGATTTAAGTTCCGTCTCTATCTGTTTCAGATCCGAGATAAAGGTATAGGGTTCTGTGTTCTCCCAGACCCAAGTTTTTCCAATAATGAAATTTTTCACGGGCAAACCAGGAACCGCCAGTTTCAGCGAAGCCTGCACGGTCGAGATCACCTGCGCGCCCATCAGGTCCGGGTTTCGCGAAACGATGGCAATGACCCAAATCTCGTTTCCGACTTTATGGACTTCATCGATGGCAATGGTCCACGCTGCATCGGGAACAGTCAGTTTGACCGTGATTTCCTTCTCGTCTGCTCCCAATGCGGTTGTGCAGAGAAGCAATACCAACGGCAATATCATTCTCTTGGTCATTTACATTTCATCTCCTTATTTTATTTGGCCAACGGGTTGCATCCGCGCCGATTTGCACATGCAAGCATTTCTGATGTTACACGGCGTACCGGCTTGTTGGCGCGCATCGACGTGTCGTCTCACATCCCCTTGATCCACTTTTCGATGATATTGGGGACAACCGGTGTGATGTTAAAGCTGACCATCCATTCCGGGCCAAAGGCATCGGGTTTTTCCACGTAATAGTTCACCTCAAGGCCCAGTTTGAATGGCATTGCGCCGAATTTGACTGTTTTGCCTGCCGTCAAATTCAGGGGGATGGTCCAGTCACAGGTTTTCCAGTCATAGTTCATGATCGGTGTCGTTCCGACGTTCCAGCCGCCGCCGGGCAAAAACGTCAAGAAAAGTTGAATCTGAGTATTGCTGAAATAGCCATTGTCGCCCCAGCCGGTAACATCCCACTGATGGTTGGGGAAAAGGCCGTAAAGGCCCCATTTTTCAAACTTGGCGATCAGCGCCTCGGGACCGAGCCGGAGTTGCTTGCCCGCAACATCGCTGTCCGTGGCTGTGGGGAGCGTACCCACCATGCCGAATGCCCACAGTAGGCCAGTTTTTTGCGTCACACCGTATCCAATGTCAAAACCGATATCACCAAGGGCGTCAACACCGTAAAAGTCTCCTTGATCCGCATTAAAAGCAGGTTGATCAATCAAGACAGGAAAGGCGGGTCGGATGAAGAGATTGGCTTTGTCGCCGTCGGCCGTGGGATTCATGGTAAAGGGGAAGACCGGCTGAAACAAAAGGGTGTAATTGGCCTGATCATCGGCTTTGGGTAGATTTCCTTCATACCATCGATACTGGTTCTTGAAGGTAAGACTGGCAAGCGAGTTGTTGGGATTGGCCAGCTCCCGCGCCACCTCATCAGCAGATTTCTCATCTTGCAATGCTGGGGTTATAGCATAATTTTCAGCTAATCCCTGAGATACAATACCGGTCAAAAAAAACGCAACCACGAATGCAACACTAAAAAACGCCTTTAATTTTGCAACGATAATATAATCTGAAGGGAAAAGTGATGACCTTTGAATTCCCGATCTGATCACGTCGGGGTTGCATCGAATTTGCATTTCAACCTCCTTTGAGTAATTCCGTTCTTACTGTAGCAATGGATTCTTTTTGAATGTGTTTTATTTATTTTCCCAGCGTCTTAGTTTACCGGCAATGTCAATAAAGGCTTCGCTCCTGGAACATTGCCAACCACCGACTCAAAGAGTGCATCAAGCAGTCCGAAGGATTCTCTGGATTTCAGATCGTTGGCGGCGCTGTAGAACCATTGCCCTCGAAACTTTACCTTAAGCCATGCATCCGAAGGATCATCAGGCGATACCCGGACAGAGAGCCAATCGCGATCAACCAGCCCCTCCTGTCTCACCACTTGGCGTGATACGTCCGCTTCAGGCACCTGCACAAAAGCAGAAGCGAAAAAGAGCACCTCCATCATCGATCGGTTGTTAACGACGATCTCGGTTAAATTGCCATCGGGTTCAAAGACTTGCGAGAGC
>Ga0209928_1000285_pt1 | contig 11243 bp, 6 predicted proteins | sample SalPonF2_B_D2_MG_FD_185727 | JGI IMG/M metagenome (GOLD analysis project Ga0209928, IMG submission 185727) | Salt pond soil microbial communities from South San Francisco under conditions of wetland restoration - Salt Pond MetaG SF2_B_D2_MG... ...
TTTCCTCGATTACCTCTCCATGGGAAAACTTGAAACCAAAACCGCCACGGATGTCATCACTGGTATCGGTGAAGGATGCCGGATGGCCGGGTGTGCCCTTATCGGCGGGGAAACCGCAGAAATGCCTGGATTTTATAAAGATAATGAATATGATCTTGCGGGTTTTGTGGTGGGTCTTGTTGAAAACGACAAAATAATCGACGGCTCGGGAATTCATGTTGGTGATCAACTCATCGGAATTTCGTCCAGTGGGCTTCACAGCAATGGATACTCTTTGGTACGAAAGGTCTGTTTTGAGATTCTCGGATTGAAGATCGACACATATGTAGCGGAACTCGGCCGAACCATCGGTGAAGAACTCCTTACTCCGACAAGGATATATTCTGAGACCATTCACAGCATTATCAAAGATCTGCCTGTTTTTGGACTTGCCCATATTACCGGAGGAGGAATTACAGATAATATTATTCGAGTTATTCCGGAAGGGTGTGATGTTGTCTTGCGTAAAAACAGTTGGGATGTGCCGCCTGTGTTCACATATTTGAAGCAGGCCGGCAATATATCCGAAAAAGAAATGATGCGGACGTTTAACAATGGCATCGGTTTGGTTGCCGTTGTTCATGAAGAGAGTGCCCAGGAAATTCTGGATCGTCTCATCGCCATGAAAGAGAACGCTTTTTTTATTGGAGAGGTTGTGGAACGAAAGGGGACAAAAGAGCGGGTTCAGTGGGTGTGAAAATAGATAATGAAACTGAAAATCGACCATACCGACAATAAACAGGGCATTCTAAATATTAAAAACCCATTCTTAAAGCTGTTGAAATGGGTTGGGAACGCACAGAAAGGAAAAACCGTCTGCAAAAGCTGAGCAGCGAAAAAAGCCGGTGCCGGGAGTGCAACGGGAAAAACAAAACAGAAATGATTATTCTCGGCATTGAAACATCCTGCGATGAAACCGCTGCCGCTGTTGTTGTTGACGGCAATAAAATACTATCTTCCGTTATATCGTCCCAGATCGCCGTACATTATCCCTACGGCGGCGTTGTGCCTGAGCTGGCTTCAAGGAAACATATTGAAGCGATTGCACCGGTGGTCAACACGGCAATATCTGATGCAGGTATTGATTCAAAAGCCCTTGGTGCCGTTGCGGTGACCCGTGGACCCGGACTCGTGGGTGCATTGCTGGTGGGATTCTGCTTTGCCAAGGCGTTTTCATTTGCACTGGACATTCCCTGGGTGGGCATCAATCACCTTGAAGGTCATATCAATTCCGTGTTTTTAGAATCAGATCCGCCGCCGTTTCCCTTTGTCGCACTTCTTGCCTCCGGCGGACATACCAGCATCTACCATGTCACTTCTCACACCAGATATGAACTTATGGGACAGACAAGAGATGATGCCGCCGGAGAAGCCTTTGATAAGGTGGCCAAAATGCTCGGCCTCGGCTATCCGGGCGGTGCAGTCATCGACCGGCTCGCCAAAAAGGGAGCGCCTAAAAATATTTCCTTTCCCAGACCGTTTATAGATAAATCAACCTTTGATTTTAGTTTCAGCGGACTTAAAACCGCTGTTAGGCGATATATTCAGACCCATAGTGATGACTACTTGCACCGGATCCCCGATATTGTGGCTGGATTTCAAGAGGCAGTGGTGGATGTTTTGACATATAAAATTGTTCATGCTGCAATGGCCAAAGGATGCGACCATGTTGCTGTGGTGGGCGGTGTGGCTGCAAACAACCGATTGAGGGAAAAGATCAGACATGATGCCGAACGCAAAGGGTTGACGGTTCATATTCCTTCGGTCGAGCTTTGCGGCGATAATGCCGCCATGATTGCCGCCATCGGATACCACTATTTAAAAAATGGCGTCGTGACCGGTCTGGGAGATGATGTGTTTTCGAGGGTAAAGATATAATATGGTTATTACCGGATTCGCTTTTCCGATTCTTCTGTAAACGTTCCGAATGATACCCTTGACTTGTTTGGACAAAAAGGGGAATAATATGGACGAATTCGTAAAGACCGGAGCACAATAAAGAACAGGATATTCAGGCTAAAGGAACAGAGACTCTTGAAAGTAATAATAGTTGGTGCCGGTGAAGTCGGGTTTCATATTGCAAGTCATCTGGCCCGAGAAAACAAAAATGTTGTTGTTATTGACAAGGATCCCGCTGCTATTCGACGAGTATCTGATAATATTGATGTTCAGGTCGTCATCGGGTCCGGAAGCAGCCCTGTGGTTTTAAAGGAAGCCGGTATCAAAGAGGCAGAAATACTCCTTGCAGTCACAGACAGTGATGATACCAACCTTGGCGCATGCCTGGTCTCAAACCTGATTTCTCCAGCAACAAAGAAATTGTGTCGCATCCGGTATGCCGACTATGATGAATATCATGAGGCATTAAGGGAAAATGCGCCACATATCGACACGATTATCAATCCGGAGATCGAAGTTGTAAAGAAAATTTTCAGGCTTATGAGTGTGCCCGGCGCGGTGGAAGTCAACGATTTTGCCGATGGTCGGGTTGTATTTATTGGGATATATCTAGACGAATTTGCAAAACTGTCCGGTGTTCGTCTTTCTGACATTTATGCCAAGACCGGAAAACAAAGTCCACTTATTGCTGCCGTTGTTCGAGATGAAGAGCTGATTATACCTAGGGGAAATCACAAGCTCAAAGCAGGAGATCTGATCTATTTTATCAGTGAAAAAGAGAAACTGATTGAATCCCTGTCGATTTTTGATAAAAACGTTGAGCCCATTGGCCGAGTGATGATTGTCGGGGGCGGGAGCATCGGATTCAGGCTGGCTTCTCTGCTTGAAGAGAATTCCATCTCTACCAAAATAATTGAAAAGAACCCGGATCGGTGTGCAGAACTTGCTGAGAAGCTGAATAAGGCTGTTGTTCTTCACGGTGACGGTTCTGATCAAGAGCTGCTGAGGGAAGAGAATATTCAGGATATGGATGTTGTGGTTACCCTGACAAACGATGAGGAAACCAATATTTTAACATCTCTTCTTGCCAAGCGGATGGGGGCATCCAAAATTATTACAAAGGTTAGCAAGTTCAGTTACATTCCTTTGATATCGATGATCGGTTTAGAGCAGGTTGTGAGCCCGAGACTTTCTGCCATCAATACCATTTTGCAGCATATACGTGTGGGCAAGGTGCTTGCGGCCAAATCCATTATAGACGAGCAGGCTGAAGTGATGGAAGCTGTAGCTCTGGAAACTTCTGACATCGTGGGTAAACCCATAAGGGAAATTTCCATTCCGAAAGGGGCTCTGGTCACCGGTATCATGCGCAAGGATACTGTCATTATCCCCACTGGTGAGAGCGTCATCGAGCCCAATGACAGGATCATCATTTTTGCAAAAAAACAAGCCATCCCCGAAATCGAAAAAATCCTTGCAGTAAAACTGGAGTTTTTTTAAATGCGCTGGTCTTTTATCCTGAATATTGTCGGGATGCTCGTCATTTTTTTGGGGATTTGTATGATATTTCCCCTTTTTTTTGGACTTTACTTCAAGGATCAAAGTATTATTCCGCTGGCACAATCCATGGGAATCACCATTGGTTCCGGTTTGTCCCTTGTTATTTGTTTCAGGAGGACAAAAGTAGAACATATCAGCCATCGTGAAGGAATGGCTATTGTCGCCATCGGTTGGACTGCCATAGGGTTTTTCGGGGCATTTCCGTTTTATCTGGGGACTGAATTCAGTACATTTGTGGACGCGTTTTTTGAATCCGTTTCCGGATTTACCACAACAGGATCATCGATTTTAACCAATATAGAGGCGGTATCAAAAGGACTCCTTTTCTGGCGAAGTTTTATCCAATGGCTTGGGGGAATGGGAATCATTGTCTTATCCGTGGCGATTCTTCCTTTTTTGGGTGTTGGCGGCATGCAGCTCTATAAGGCAGAAGTTCCGAGTCCCGTTCCGGACAAGCTTAAGCCTCGCATCAGAGATACGGCTACAGTTCTCTGGAAGGTTTATGCGCTCATTACCCTGGCCCAGGTCTTTCTTCTTATGATGGGGGGAATGGATTTTTATGATGCTCTCTGTCATGCCTTCACAACAATGCCGACCGGCGGATTTTCAACCAAAAACGCTTCCATCGCCCATTATAACAGTGTCTATTTTGATACGGTAATCATTATCTTTATGCTCCTGGCCGGAATTAATTTTTCGCTTCATTATCAGTTTCTAAGGGGAAAACCACTTGCATTCTGGCGGGATTCGGAGTGCCGGTTTTTTCTCGGTTCGGTGTTAATTTTAATTGTTATCGTGACATTCAATATTTATGGAACAGTATACGAAACCATGGGTCAAGCCTTTCGATATGGGGCTTTCCAAGTGGTTTCAATTGTTACCACTACCGGTTATGCCACAGCCGATTATGAACTATGGCCTTCCATGTCCCAGCTTATCCTGCTGCTATGCATGTTTTTAGGGGCATCGGCGGGTTCAACCGGCGGCGGAATGAAATGTCTCCGCGTCATGCTCGCTCTTAAATACTGCTATAAAGAACTTTTTTCCCTGATCCATCCCCGTGCGGTCAAGCATATAAAAATCGGGGGAGTGTCTGTCCACGAAGATGTAATTCGCAGTGTGCTGGGTTTTATGGGGCTTTACGTCGGATTGTTTGCTTTTTCCTCTGTACTGATTGCGAGCATGGGGGTTGATTTGGTTACCTCGGTTGCTTCAGTTGCCGCTACCATCGGAAATATAGGGCCCGGTCTCGGGATGGTAGGTCCGACGGACAACTTTGCCCAGATGCCCTATCTGGGCAAATGGGTGCTCATATGGTGCATGCTTCTGGGAAGGCTTGAGATATATACGGTGATCATCCTTTTCGTGCCGGAATTCTGGCGAAGATAAACTATCCCCATAAATATAACCCTAAAAATCTTCCAATTTTATTTACAATTAGTTACAGAAATCAGCCTAATGGCAACTAATTAGTGTCCATCCATGAATCCAAAATGAACACAATGGATGGACACTAACTAAAAAAGCCCCTGGAGATAAAATTACCAGGGGCTGGAGAAAGGAGGTTAGGCAATGGTAAACGGTTATTTATGGTGCCTAACTTTTTTAAAATAATGCCACAATGTGACATGTCAAGACGCTTTGGACAAAAAAATCCACGCGCAAAGCCCACACAACCCAGAAAGGGCGCAACCGTTCATGGTGCTTTCCCATTTTTAGTTGTCACAGGTATCGTTTCCAGCGCAGATTCGTCCACAAGTAAATCCACATGCCGATTCCGTGCCGGTTCAACGTCTACTCGTTTTGGCCAAAAGCCGTATTTCATCCGATGGGCCAGCAAGCGGCAATCGCTGAGCAACGAAAGAAGACTTGGGACCAGCACCAGGGTTAAAACAGTCGCAAAGGCAATGCCTGCAGCAATAGATAGGGCCATGGGGATGAGGAATTTGGCCTGAAGGTCCGTTTCCATAATTAGCGGAGCCAGACCGCCCACTGTACTGAGCGAGGTAAGAAAGATCGCCCTGAACCGCCGCGCACCGCCGTTGAGAATCGCATCAAAAAAGGACATCCCTTCGGCAATATTCTCGTTGATCCGCTCGATCAGGACAATGGCGTCATTGACCACTACACCGGTAAGTGCCACCATCCCGAATATACTCATAATGGATAGGTTATACCCTAAAAGCAGATGCCCCAAAACCGCGCCGATGATCCCAAACGGCACCGTAAATAGAATCACGAAAGGCTGGGCATAAGATCGAAATATGGTAGCGATAATGATAAAAATGCCGAGGATGGCCAGAGGATAACCCACAAACAGACTATCGAACGATTCGCGCATCTTTTTCTGTTCTCCCTGAAGCGCTATGTGGAGTTCTGGATATCGTTGCTTGAGCTGCGGGAAAAAGTTTAAATCAAGCTCGGAAAAAATTTCATTGGCATTTGCCTTGTTGGTATCAACATCCGCACTGACTGCCACCCGCCGCATGCCATTGGTTCGGGTAATGATGGAGTATCCCGGTGCAAAAGAGATGTCTGCAACTGACATTAACGGGACTTCATGCCCGTTTGGGGTCCGTATGCGAACCCGCTCAAGGTCTGAAATACGGCTGCGTTCATCTGCAGTGTAACGAACCTTAATCCGGACATCGTCTCGTCCCCGCTGTAGGCGAACCGCTTCATCTCCATAATAACCGGCATAAATCTGTCTTGCCAGATCATCAACCGTCAGTCCCAAAGTCCTTGCTTCAGGTTTTAATTCAAGTCTCAGTTCATTTTTCCCCTGTGAAAAATCAGAGCGGATCTGATAGACCCCTTCGAACTTGCGGAGCCTGCCCATAAGATCATCCGCTGCACCAAGGATGTCGTTCATATCATGACCCTGTAACCAGACTTCGATGGGTGAACCCGGAGGTCCGGCTTGCAGGCCTGTGAAGGTCAAAGACTTTACACCAGGAATCGGATCGATCTCCTTTTCCCATTTGACCATCAAATCTTTTGAATGAATCCCACGCCGCTCTGAGTCTAAAAGTATGGCCTGAACCGAACCGAAGTGGGGTCCTGACCTGGGTAGATTCTCCAGGGTCTGCCCGATCAGGGATAGACGATTTTCAATCATCGGATCTCCTGAACGGGTTTGGGTATTTTCGGCCAATCGCAAAAGGGCTGCATCGATCTTTTCAATCGCCTGTGAAGTAACATCCGGTGGAGTACCGCTGGGAAACTCTACGGTGGAGGTCATAATAAACCCGTCAATCTCAGGAAAAACTTCAAATTTCAGTATACCTCCTTTGACCAGCCCAATGGTCAAGAACAGCACACTAATGGCGATACAAAATGAGATATAACGATAGTATAAGGCCTTGCTCAGAAGCGGCGTATAAATGCGGGCCACAAACCATTCCATCCCGGAGCTGGTCAGGCGATGCACGGCTTCCAGTTTGCGAGCCAAACGGTTCATATTATTGTTTCTAACATTGGGGTCCGGAAGATGACTCAGGTGGGCCGGCAATAACATCAAACATTCCACCAGGGAAACCGCCAGACAGGAAATAACGACCACAGGCATGATGGCAATGAACTTGCCCATAATTCCGCCGACATATAACAGTGGAATAAATGCTACGATAGTCGTGATCACAGCAGCGATGACCGGCATTCCCACTTCGCTCACGCCATCAACCGCAGCCTTTAATGGTGGCTTGCCCTGCTTGCGGTGAAAATAAATCGCTTCGCCAACGATAATGGCATCATCTACCACAATACCCAGAACCATAATCAATCCGAAAAGCGATATCATGTTGATCGTACCGCCCACGGCCCATAAAATGGCCAAAGCACCTGAAATGGAAATCGGGATTCCCATACCGCCCCAGAAAGAAAGCCGGGCATTTAGAAAAGTCCACAACAAAATAAAAACAATCATCAGCCCGATCATTCCATTTCTTACCAGCAGATCGATTCGTGACCGGAGCATGTCTGTATTATCATAGAGGACCTTAATATTGGTGCCGGCAGGGAGTTGCCGTTGTTTTTGTGATATATATTTTTGAACAGCCTCTGATATGACCAGGGCGTCTTCTTCCTGTGTTTTATAGACGATGAGAAGAACAGACGGTTCACCGTTTATCAGAGCATTTATAGGATCTTCAGTGAATCCGTCATTAATGGTGGCCAGACGGTCCAGTGTGATGAGCTCACCTTCCGGCCGAGCCAGAACTACAATGGAAGAAAGTGTTTCACCCGTATACTTACGACCCATGGTTCGTACCCGGATCTCCTCACCTTGTGTACGTATCGTCCCGCCGGCAAGATTCAGACTGTTGCGTCGAATCGCATCCACGACCCTATCAAAGTTTAATCCATATTCACGCAACCGTTTTTCGGATACCTCAATACTGATTTCATATCCTCTGGCACCGAAGATTTCCACCTGAGAAACTTCCGGTACCTGCTGGATTTCATCCTTTATTCTTTCTGACCACTCTTTTATCCTCCGTTCAGACATGTCACCGGAAAAATATAACAGCATCACAGGATCTTTTAGCGTAAGCTCAGTAATGACGGGCTTTTCCGCATCAACCGGAAAAGAGGAGATGGCGTCTACCCTGGATCTGACCTTTTCCAGGACATCGCCCACATCATAATCTTCTTTTACTTCGATAACGGCGGTGCCGACATTTTCACTCGACGTCGTGGTGTACTGTTTGATTCCCTCTAAACCTTCAATAGCCTCTTCGATTTTCCGGCTGATTCCTTCTTCAACCTCTTCAGGGTCGGCACCGGGATACGGCACTGAAATCGTAATCATGTCCAAGGAAAATTCCGGAAAGTTTTCCCGAATCATGGACATGGTTGCAATCCCACCGGCCAGAAAGATCAGGACAAGGATGATATTGGCAAATACCGTGTTTCGGGCAAATGCTGCCAATACACGTTTCATGATTTATTTTCCTTTTGACTTCTGTTTGTTATCTCCAGTAACGTATTTTCAAGCGGATCGATAAGCCGCGTGGTTACGACCATATCCCCGGTTTTAATCCCGCCGGCCACATAGGCATTCTCACCATCCACCCGTACCACGTTTACCTGAACGGTTTTCAGGCGATCTTTCACGGTAATGTGAACCGTATTTTCAAAGCTCACCGCCTGCCGGGGCAGTCGGAAAACATTATACAATGTTCTGCCCGCAATCTGCACGGAACAGAACATGCCTTCCACCAGTGGCATAGACCGAGGACTTTTTTTCAAAGCGGTTTCGGTATCTAAACGTACGGCAACAATAAGGGTACGGGTCTGCTGGTCAAACTTTATTATCCGGTGTAGGTGACCGTCCCAGGTCTGTCCATTGTTATTTTCTGTCCAACGGATCTTGCATGACACTTGTTCGAGATTTGAAAACCATGTCGTGTTTCCGTGGGTTTCATCTTTGTTAAAACGCAGCCACTTACGGGCATCACGGCTGTCTATTGGCACCTGGATTTCAAGAACTGAATCATCTGCAAGGGTAACGACATTTTGTCCGGGAGTAACATACTGACCTTTTTCCAGCGAAACCGACTTGATACGTGCGTTAAAGGGAGCTATGACTTCACAACGTTCAAGATTGTTTTCGGCCGTTTCCAGGACCTGTATAATCTGGTTTTCCTGATCAGCTGCAGCAAGCATTTTCTTTTCAGCCGCTTCAAGTCCTGATAGAGTTGCGACGTTATTTTTTTTGAACAATACCAAGAACCGCTGATACTCTTTTTTTGCTAATTCATGGCTTCGCTTAAGGATTTTAAGACGTTTTCTGTTGGTTTTGAGGATTGTCAAATAATCCTTTGGATCAATTTTAAAAAGAACCTCTCCTTTGGGAATAATCTCTCCGATTTTCAGTCTGGGGTGTATATCAACAATTCTTCCAGAAACTTCAGGTGCGATGGGCACAACAGTCAATGCTTTCACTTCACCATGGCCGGTTATAACTACCTGAAAATTCTCCTTTTTAATCTGTATGGCTTCCACACGTAAAGAGCGTTCGCCGTTTGCTGCCTCAGCCGGAGGTTTTTTTAGACGGATCAGCATTACCATTCCCGCTACGCCGACCAACAGAACCAGGATGCAAATGATAATGCTAGTGAGCAAACCCATCGCCGGCCTTGATGACTTTATTATTGCATTTGATTCCATTTATGTTTCCTTTTCTTGTTATAGTTCAGAATTGATGCGCTCTAACACCCCAAACCGTTTCCGATATCGATTCCTTGATATATTATTGAATGTACTATGGATTTAGTTTAAAATGAAATTGTATAAGATTCAGATTGCACAATTTTATTTAAGAAGGAGAATTTTTTCAACTTTTGTATTCCCAAATATCCTGTTCTAAGTGAGTAAGGCAACCCTTTTTCCCTAAAAATCTTTGGAGATTTTTCAAGACCAACATTCTGAAACCTCAATTGATCGAAAAAAAATGTGGAAAATATATTGTTTATCTGATTTACTTAACATCAAATTGGTTTGGATGAATTTTCATAATTTCTATATAATATGAGATATTAACTTATAAAAACACCCATTTTGTTTACCTTTTTCGCTCAATTGAGATGAAACAATATAAATAAGGATTTCAAGCAAGATAAGATTTGCAGTGCATGAATTCACATAATCCTGTGCAGTCTAAGGCTACAATTTTTAACATCAGGTATATCCATTTGATTTACCATTTCCCTTATATTATATAAATTATTATCCATCTACTTATTGTTTTGAAACCCATTGAAGTTAACGGTAATGTTTAAAAAGAGTCATATAAAACTGGGGATACTGAAATAAAATGAAAAAAGTTTATATAGACGAGACCAATCAAGCAACGATAGTCTGCCCCAAATGCAGACTCGAGAAAAATATAGATGTGGCGAATTTAAGAATACTCATAAAAGGCTGAAAGCCAAATGCCGATGTGGCGAAGTTTTTCGGCTCAGTTTGGAATTTCGAAAGCATTACCGTAAGAAAGTCCGACTCCATGGTGAATACTCTGTCCAAGGGAAAGATGAAAAAGGAGAAATAATCATTGAGGATATTTCAGCGAGCGGAATCCGATTTGCAAGTCTGAAGCCACATTATATTTCCAGAAATGATACCGTTGAATTGAAATTTACTTTAGACGATCCAATGAGAACGGAAATCAACAACCTCGTCAAAATAATGTGGATCATCGATCGCAATGTCGGTGCTCAGTACATCGATCCAAAATCACTTGAAAAGGATTTGGGATTTTATCTAAAAGAATAATTTGATGTTTATGAATAGATTCTTTATAAACATCGATTTTTTGGCCCTCCTTTTTGTTTTATGACCTTTCAAGAAAATCTCTGAATACATCAAAACGACATATTCAAAAAGTTAAATATTTAATGATTACCGTAAGGAACTGACCAGACATCCTTCGTTTGATCTCAATTCGTAACATAATTTTAACTAAAAGACTGGATCAATTTTAAAGGTCAGGTCAAAGCTCGGAAAAAAGAGCGTCGAGCCGGTGATGTAGACATTCGTGAAGTGATCTCAATCTGCTTGGTGCGAGCAGAGTAGGGTGATCGTAAAACCTTTTGGGTCATCAAGGTCGTTGTAAGGTGGAAAACAATCTTGGATTGCAATCCATCCTGATCACATCTGGTCAACATAAAAAGGGGTTATGAAAATTCATAACCCCATTAAATAATATGTTAAAATGTGGTGCCGAAGGCCGGACTTCACAATTG
>Ga0209928_1000287_pt1 | contig 11198 bp, 10 predicted proteins | sample SalPonF2_B_D2_MG_FD_185727 | JGI IMG/M metagenome (GOLD analysis project Ga0209928, IMG submission 185727) | Salt pond soil microbial communities from South San Francisco under conditions of wetland restoration - Salt Pond MetaG SF2_B_D2_MG... ...
ACGATTGAAGCCGCCGGTCTCGCAGATACGGTAGTACCCATGGTGTGCAATTCTGAAGTGGCGGCGCGACAATGGACAACGCCCCTTAGTCTGGTTTTTATTGACGGAGGTCATTCTTATGAAGCGGCATACACGGATTATAACGCATGGGCCGGCCACATCATGCCAGACGGGTATTTGTTGATACACGATATTTTTAAAGACCCTGAAAAAGGCGGCCAGGCACCCTATCACATTTACAAAATGGCCGTTGCATCGGGTCTTTTCAAAAAACTTCCCTTGATCAACACGTTAGGAGTGCTTCAACGGTATAACTTTCGGGATATCCCTCATAATCTCCAGAAATAATCACTTCATGTTTCGCACCCTTAATTTTCAGCAACGTCAATACAGTGTAGCAGGCCGGGAAATTTTTATAAGGTAAAATAATTGAGTCCTCGGGGAGTTTTTCCTCTAAATCCTTTGATGTTAGCGGAATGGATGATCTTTTTTTAAAGCGGGTGCTGTTTGAGTGGCTTTAGGCCTTTCGTGTCTTTAGGGCTGACGTATTACTTTTCTTCTTTTTTCATATACAGCACAATGCTCTTTCCCAGGATGGGATTGAGCATTTTGTCTAAAAACTGCGTGATCCATGGTTTCTTCATCATATCCCATACCAGAAAACGATGATACGCATTGACCGGTCTGCAATCTTCACGTTCCGGTCCCACAAGGCATTTCAGCCACCAGTAAGGCACATGAAGGCTGTGAGCAAAATGAAATCCCAACCGCGTCAGGCCCGCACTTTTCAAAAGATCAACCAGCGCTTTTTTTTTATATATGCGAACATGCCCGTTACGGACAGTATGGTAATTGTCGGAAAGTGCCCAACAAATTCGCTCAGGGAGATATCGTGGAACACTGACTGCAAGAGTCTTACCCGGCTTTAACACCCTGACAGCTTCAGAGACTCCGGTTTTGTAGTCTTGAATGTGTTCCAGGACCTCCGAACAAATAACAAGATCAAAAAAGTTGTCTTTAAAAGGAAGCGCACATATATCGGCAACAGAAACTCCACACTCGCCACCCCCATGGTCTCCAAGTTCTTTATGCGTATTCAGCCTTTTTTTTGTCTCAACAACCTCATCAAAGTTAATGTCTATACCCATGGCAACAACCTTCGGGAATCTAAATGCAGCACAGGTATGTCGCCCTGTTCCGCACCCGATATCCAGTATCCGGCCACCGGCCAAACGGTTCGGGTCAGACTTGCAAAGCCGGTTAAGGTCGACGGTAATCACGAATGGCCTCCCTGTAAGCCTCAACGGTCATTTCAGCCGCCCTCTTCCATGTAAAGCGATCTCGAACCCTGTTAAAACCTGCACTGCCCATTTGTATAGCCTGTTCAGGATGATCCATCAGGGTCAGAATCGCCTTAACCAGCGCCCTGGGATTTGCGGGTGGAACCAGTATTCCGGCATTCCCCACCACTTCGGGCAAAGCCCCGCCTGTAGTGCTGATCACCGGAAGGCCACACGCCATGGCCTCTCCTGCCGGGAAACCGAATCCCTCGTATACGGATGGAACAATTGCGAGAAAAGCCTTTGCATAGTTTCGAACAAAGGCATCATTTTCAATGCGGCCCGTAAATGTAACAGACTCTTTTATGCCCAGTTTTGTTAAGCGTCTTTCGATATCACCGTTTTTTCTCAGGGTGCCGACGACAACGAGTTTGATTTTACGAGTTGTGGAAATTTCAGCCACCGCCTCCAGCAGATAATGGAGTCCTTTTAAGGGCGTCTCGGCACTGCTGGTAACAATGATACGATTTTTTTCTCTTTTAATCTCTGGAATCGGATGAAACAGATCCGTATCGATCCCATTAGGGATAACTTTAAACCGCTGCTTCGGTATGTTAAACTCCCTGCCGATGTCATGCATGGAACTTTTAGAAACCGTGATAATGTGGGATAAGGTTCTGGCCACCCTTTTTTGCATACCGATGAAAGAATACCACCTCAACTGTTTAATCTTTCCCCAAAACGACGAAGCCGCTTTTACGGCCAGATCCCGGTCCACCGTAATCGGATGATGAATTGTGGCAATGGTTGGAACAAACCTGTTAATGGACCTGATGCCGTATGAGATGCTTTGATTGTCGTGAACGATATCGTATTGGGATGTTCTTTTTTTTAAAAATCGATACGCCCTGATCCCAAATGTGAACGGCTCCGGAAATCCCATGGTGGAAACGCCCAGCCACTCCATAAGGTTAACGGGGTCTGAAAGCTCTTTTAAAGAAGGCATCCTGAAAGGATCAGCAGGGTTATAAAGATCCAAGCCGGAAAGCTGAAAAAGATTTATCTTTTCATCGAGCTGAGGAGCGGGTGGTCCTGAAACCACCTCGACTTGATGGCCCAAAGCCTTGAGAGCTTTGCTCAAGTGATTCACATAAACCCCCTGCCCGCCACAATAAGGATGGCTCCTGTAACTTAACAGACAAATGCTTAACGGCGCTGTATTATCCAACGGTCTCATAAAAATCCTTTAAAATTTTTATCGGAGATTCTAACGCTTTATAAGTTGAAACTCAATATGAAAATTTTTGAAAACCTGCTAAGATATTCGGCAAATTTTTTCCTTATTCAGGTTGTTCACACGTATCGCCGCAACCATCGTTTGGTGATATGGTATTGTATTATCACAAAAAATTCAGGCCACTGATAGCTTTGTTTCGTTGCAGGTATCAAATGTTTAACGTCTGATCCTTTCACCATAGCATCTTGTATCTCTATACAAATTAGAAAAGCGTGGAATTTTGTCGTCAATCCACGCTTTCTAATTCAGAGGTTTGAGTCTACGATGGTAGTTGTTTTAAGGTTTTCGATAGTGATAACTGCGTATCGTATACTGTAATGCAAGATGCCATAAAATTTTCATGATATTGAACCTATATTCCCTGTTGCCGGAATGACCCCAATCAACAGGTGATTTTCTTTTCTTGGTATTCTTTTATCTTTTCAATCAACATTGGTACAAACTCCCGACAGTCATTAACAATACCATAATCGACCTGTTCAAAGACCGGTGCTTTGGCATCGTTATTGATGGCCACCATCACTTTGGCACCGACGATGCCGACCATGTGCTGTAATTCACCCGACAAACCGACGCCGATATAAAGTTCCGGGCTTACCATTTTGCCGCTCTGTCCGATCATCGTTTCCAGTTCTGTCCAGCCTTCATCTACCGCCGGTCGGGTAGATCCCAGAGCAGCATTTAAAGTTTCGGACAGGCCAGCAATTATACGCCACCCTTCTATATCACCGGCACCAGCACCGCCGGCAACGACGATGGGTGCCGACTCCAGAGGTACGCCGCCAGGTTCTTCACGGACGATTTTCAGGGTTTGAACCCGGAGTGGGATTTCATGGGGAATTTCAAGGTGAATAATTTCTCCTGTTCTGCTTTCATCCAGTTCAGGATGAGGGAAAACCCCTGAGGCGATAGTGGCCATTTGGGGCCGTTTTTCCGGACAGATAATGGAGATCAATCCACCATAGGCAGGTATTCTCTGCTCCAAGATTTTATTGTCATCGATTATGAGGTCAATGCAATGTGCCGTCAAGCCGGTACCGAGTCTGGCCGCCACCAACGGTGCCAGTTCAGTCCCCATGGATGTCGAACCGATCAGCATGATTTCCGGTTGGTGTTCTTTTGCCAGTTTGACAATCATTTCAGTATACATTTCCGGTTTATAAAAGGCCAGCTCTGGGGCGTTGCCTAAATAGACCTTATCTGCACCGGCTGCAAAAAGCTGTTGAACTCTTTTGTCCATCTGATCTCCCAGAATAACTGTTTCAACGGACGTATTTAGTTCTGTGGCCAGCTTTCGTGCTTGACCGATGAGTTGGAGCGAAACTGGAAGTATTCGACAGTCAATCTGTTCAGCAATGACCCAAACTGAGCCAAATTGTTTATTCATTTTTGTTTTTTATCCTTTCTATATCACACCAGCATCAGACAATTTTTGAACCAATTGTTCGGCTTTTTCTTCCTTTGTACCAGTTATTATTTCGGCGATCCGTTTGCTGTTTACAGTGGCAAGACTTGAAACAATTGTTGGTGATCCTTTTTGCCCCACGGTTTCTTCAGGCACGCCTAATTCATGAAGATCCCAAAGGGTTATCTCTTTTTTTCTGGCTTTGATAATTCCCGAAAAACTGAGTGTTCTCGGGGTATTCAGTTCTCTGGTTACCGTAAATACAGCCGGAAGTTTAACCCGCATCAGGCGATACCCGTTTTCCAGGCTTGCCTTTACCTTCCACCATTCTCCACCAAATTCAACAATCTCATTTACTCGTGTTACCACTGGTACTTTTAAAAACGCGGCCATCTCCGGACCTACCCACTCCGTGCTGCCGTCGCTGCTGGCCATCCCGCAAATAATTAGATCAAACTCTCCGATTTTCTCTATACCTTTGGCAAGGGTATATGCTGTTGCATAAGCATCGGCGCCGCCAAAAGCCCGATCTGAAAGCAAAAATCCCTGATTAGCACCCAGAGCCAGACATTCCTTGACAATATTGCCTGCCGCAGGAGGTCCCATGCTGAGTACGGTAATGTTTGCATCCAGCTGCTCCTTAAGCAGGAGAGCCAGCTCCATGGCATTTTTATCAAGCAGATTCAATACCAGTGGAACTTCGGCCCTGGTGAGGGTTTTGGTGGCAGGGTCTATTTTTATTTTGTGAGCCTCTTTAGGGTCTGGAACCGCTTTGACACACACAACGACTTTTAGCATCGAAATATTTCCTAACCCGGATATACCGGAAAAGTGACTAAAGTGAGTTAAAGTTTGAAGTGCTTAAAGTCAGGAGGTCGCTTTGCTCCATCTGTTCATATAAAAATTGCTGGAATTCCTAAACTTTAGACGCTCTTTAGACATTTTAGGCACTTGTTTGCTTTCAACTCACATAAACTTTTGCAGAAATTGTGCCTCGAAAAAACTAAATTGAACTGCTGCATTATGGCCTACGAGAGCACCCAGCGGGCGATAATAACCTTCATAATATCTGAGGTGCCTGCAGACGGGCCCAGGACAAAGGAGTCCCTCAAATAACGGCTGACCGCATACTCTTCCATGCACCCATAGCCGCCATGTATATCACCGGCCATTTTGGCTGCCCTTTGAGCTGCCTCTGTGGTGAAATATTTAGCCACAGCAAATTCGTTGCTGGATCGCTCGCCCTTGTCCTGCATAGAAGCGGCTTTATAACCCAGCAAGCGGCCTGCGTCCAAATCGATTTTCATGTCCGCCAGTTTGTTTTGGATCGTCTGTAACCTGCTGATCGGTTTCCCATAAAGAATCCGTTCGTTGGCAAACTTAATGGATGCTTCGAGACAAGCAGCCTGCAGACCCAGCGCGCAGGCGACCATGCCGCCTCTCCCAACGTCACCGATGGCAGCCAGAGCAACCCCTAAACCCTTTCCTTCAAGGCCAACTAGATTTTCTTTCGGAACCCGGCAATTTTCATAAGCCAACTCGCCGGTATTGCATCCGCGCATGCCGACTTTGTTCTCTTCATGTGTGGCTTTGAATCCTTCCATCCCCTTTTCCATAATGAAGGTCGAGAAGGCTTTGGGATTTTCATCGTCTTTTGCGAGAACAGTAATTGTGTCGGCAATATGGGAGTTGGTAATGAAGCATTTTCGGCCGTTGAGAATGTAGTCCTCGCCGTCTTTTTTATACGTTGAGCGTATACCAGTCGGATCTGAACCTCCTGTGGTTTCAGTGACAGCGGTCGATGCCATCCGTTCTCCCGTTGCCAGAGCAGGTAAAAATTTCTTTTTCTGCTCATCAGTACCAAATTTCAAAATGGGTTCGATGCCCAATGCAAAAACTTGAAGCATCATTCCCGCTGCGACCGATACCTTGCTAATTTCTTCCAGCGCGATAAATCGTGCGGTGTATCCCAGGCCCAGACCCCCGTATTCTTCCGGAATGGTCAATGCCATCATTTCTGCTTCAGCCATGGCTTTGACAAGCTCCTGATTGACCTTGCCGGTTTCTTCCATTTCAGAAACTTTGGGGGCAACCTGTGTTTCCGCAAATTCTTGAGCCGCTTTTTTAAACATTTCCTGTTCTTCTGTAAATGTAAAATCAATCATCTCTCTGCCTCCTTTGCTATAAATATTAGGGTTTCTCGTTGCGTAAACGACTTTCCAAAACTGTAAATGATACAGCGATCATTGGAGATCAGAAATCCTGTCCGTCGATGCCGTTTTTTCGGGTGCCCTCTACATATGTATGTTGAAGGGACCGACCTGTCGGTGTTAATCCTGCCAAAAAAAATATCGCTACATGAGCCGTCCTCAAGGAACAAGTTAAGGTCTCAGATTCTCGAGATAATCAATCAGCGAGTTTACGGTTTTTTCCAGGCTGCCGTCCGATTTTTCGACATTAAAGTTCACGGAAGCCCCCAGTATGCCGGCAAACAGTATTTCTGTAACGGCTTCGGTATTGACATCGCTGCGCAGTTTGCCGGTGGCTTTGCCTGCTTCCAAATGTCGTTGTATGAACCGTTTGAAGCCAACCCAGCCTTTGTTGATATCATTGGCAAGATGGGGACGTTGATCGATAAGCTCAACCATGAGGGTGATAAAAACACAGCCTCCCGGAAAATTTTCCGAATCTTTCAGATACCGCTTGTAAAAGTTTTTTAAAAGCTGCTTGATCTTATCCACCGGGTCTTCGATTTGATCCAGCCCAGCCAGGTTACGATCCCGCCAGATACTCCGGGCCTTATCCATCACATGAAAAAAAAGGGCTTCCTTACTTTCAAAGTGGTTGTAGAATCCGCCTTTCGACGTTCCTACGGCGTCAAGAATGTCGGTAATCGATGTGGAAAGAAAGCCTTTTGTGGAAAACTGGCGAAGGGATTCGTGGATGATTTTCTCTTTCAATGTCATGGTTTTATTGCCTTATTATTAAATATGGGACACAATAAGACAGACCGGTCGGTTTGCCTTGTTGAATTTTCATACATTCCTTTAAAGATAATGTCAATATGTTATTTCTTTACCAGGACTGTCTCCCAACGATAGGTAAACTTAGTTCGCTTCGCTCAAAATTGGAATGCTGGAATAATGGTAAAATTTGTTTTGACGATAAAACTAAAAGATGGTTAAGCGTTTGAATATCAGCAAGTGTATGGGTAGAAGTGATGATAACAGAAACCCGCAGGATCACTGTATTGCAGTTCTGTATCGATCATACACTGTCCTATGGTATTTTTGGAAATTTTTTCGTAGTCCGGCCGTTGTTCTTCTTCTTTTTTGCACGTCATGCATATGGCCTGATGATCATAGACAGAAAGAATTCTGGGATCTTTTTGATCCATCTTCTCATCACACCTATGACACTGAATGGCACATGACAGTTTTTCGGTCCAGTCGTCCTGCATGATCAGTTCCTCCTTGTATCCATTTGATACTTGAATCTTGCCCCCACACCGAAAGCGGTATCTACGACAAGCGGAATTTCGCTAAGCTCAACTTGCATATGAAAGCCCCCGACTCGTCAGAGACTCAGGTGATAATATCAAAATATTTGTTTCTTTGTCGTCTTGTCAAGCATATAAAAATTCCCACGGGATATTTATACACCTTTGAGGGGGAATGAATATGTGGTAACTTTAGAGTGGTAAGGGTTTGAGCGTTGAGAGGTTAGGAGATGGTTACGAGAAATGGGGATATGTGGGTCCATATTTTTGTTTTTGTCGTCGAATAAGTTTAAATAATTCTTCGTGAATTTTAGAGTTACTGGACTTTATTCGGCGACAATATGACACTATTGAAATTAGATATCACAACAACTTCAAGGCCTCAAAAACCTGCCATCTATAGGAGAGGTTGAAGGTTTCGGATTGAAAATTTCAAATCGAAATTGTTTTAAATCTGGAAGCTCTCTGTGTTACGTATAGAAGGCGGAAAGTAAGCATCGAAACGATAGAGGGAATCCATAACATAAAGGAAATTTTATACGTATTAATTATTACTGCTCACCCTGGCCCTCTCCCCAGAGGGAGAGGGCGTTATTGATGACCCCACCTCATAAATGGATGGTTCATTAGGAATCATAATAAGGGTTTTGCTTTTTTTCTAATCTAATCTTTCTTCTTAAAGAGTTTTTTCCTTCCAATTCCTGCAAGACCTACCAGGCCAGCGCCTAGCAGTATAAGTGTAGCGGGCTCGGGGACCGGGCTAGTTCCAGGTCCAAGATCATTTGAAGGTCCATCAGTGATAGTTTGGGCAACTGGTGCTTTACTAAAGTTGTTAACCGTGCTTGCAGGATCATCAGACGAAGGGCAGCCTACAATTCCAAAAAACATAATCACAACACATAAAACCATAAATAATTTCTTCATCTTATTCCTCCTTTGGTATTAAAATTCAAATTTAACAAATTTAAGTCTTCAGTTTTGACTATCATTGTTTCGCCATCTCCTAAAACATATTACAACCTCCACGTTATTTATATGCAAAGGAGAAATCTGGTGCTTTTGGTTTGGCTTTTTCTCAGGTAATGATAGAGCAAAACTCATACCAAAAAACAAAAAAATGATCTGTTCAATTATTTCAGTCGGTTAGATTAATTTCAAAAAATATCGGAATCACAAGTTGTGAAAAAAATGTAATAAAATTTATTTGTTTTATACCAGGTTGTGGTATTTTTTACATAATTTGCTGATTGGATAGAAATTTGAGATTAAGGCATACATTAATAGAAGCTATCTACTCAGAATAGTTTGACGAAGTGAAAACGACATCGTAGGGTACGAAAGATTTAGCGGATAGGTCTTCTATGGAGGGATACTGGAACATTGGCTTTGAACACAATATGTTTATAGATGAAAGAGGTGGCCGGTTATGATTACGTGAAGCTTCAATTTAGGCAAATAGCCGATAACCCACCTATATTAAAAGAAAATTCAAAGATTATGTCGTACAGCTTGCCAATATCTCAATATCAATAAAATTACAGATATCTCTACTCCTGTAACCACTTCAAAAATAAAGATAAATGCACATTTCAGGCTTTAGTTTTTTCAGTTCAAAGGCTTTATAGAGCTTTCCTTATGACAACTGGTATCTTTTCGAAAATAGACATTGGCAAGATGAGCAAACCATTAACATGCCTCTAATATTTTCATGAATACCCACTAATGAATAATTGAGTCTAATTGCATTTCAATTCGATGTAGCTATTTTTTATAACTTATCAGTTCCGATATTTCAGTTGTATGTTTTTCTGCGTCAATTTCGCCGAGTTTAACAAGATGAGCCAAGTATTGCGGATGAAACATGACCATACTCAGCCAATCTGGACTTGAAGTCTCATGGGTGCCGAGCCCCCGGAATAGATACCGAAACATATAGGGCAACTCCGGCTCAAATCCACCTGCCATTTTCCCAAGATCCTCTGATGGGCGCATTGCAAAAAGATTGACCACATGTCGGTCACCATGCTGTTCTTCCGGAATCTGTTCAAGCAATCGGTTGGTACGTTTAAGTGTTCGGACATCCTGATCCAGAGCGTCAAGAAAAATAGCATTCATTAAAGTTCCTGCTATTTGGGCAGGCGGCGGATACCCAATGCATACAGGAGTGTTCGCCTCTACAATGGATCGTAAGTGACGAGTCGAAATTGCAAGAATCTGCTTTGCACCGAGATATATCGCCGGCGAAAGCGGTGCTGATTGCCGGATACCCCCATCTCCGTACCATGCATTGCCCACTCTAACCGCCGGAACAAGTAATGGCAAAGAAGCTGAAGACATAATGTGATCGATTGTAATTTCCGTGACTTCACTTCGTCGCCAGGGGTGTTCCCACATTCTAATTTCCTTACCCATAACCCATGTCACGGCCTGGCCCGTAGCATAGTTGGTTCCTGTGATTGCAAAAGCTTTAAGTTTCCCGTTATGCAAATTGTCTTGGATCCCGGCAATCACATTTCCTTGAGGTAAAAGTGCCCTTTCCAGAAATTTTCTAAGGGGCGCCGAATCCAAGAGGCTTCTCGCAGATGATACTTTAGGAATCCCACCGGAAATTAAACGAACTCCCCATCTCAAAACATTTCGGATAAGTTCCCAAGTGTCCACACAAAAAACCTGATCAACGGTAAGCTTAAGCCATAGTCCGGATAGTTCTTCCACAGCCTCTGCAAAGGTGCCCTTGTGATTTGCCAGAAAAGCTGCATTTATAGCTCCAGAAGAAACTCCGGTAATTATAGGGATGTCAAGATCGGGAAAATTCCGGGCAAGGCACCGCAAAAATCCGACTTGATAGGCGGCTCGCGCCCCGCCTCCACTTAATACGAGTGCTAAACTATTTCTATCGTTTTCCATTAATTACTCTTCTTTATTAATATATGATCTATCGTCGATGCTGTGATATCTGATGGGTACAATTTCAAATACAAAACCCCACCTCTTTATAGAAATGGGGTCTTGATAATCAGTCCATGGTGACCTCGATTAAAGGTTATTCTTTGGCCTTCTTTGCCGACTTATGCAACTTCTTAAGACAGTTTTTATCTTCGCGGACAATCGCACAGATTTTCCGGTTATCAATTTCTCTACAGTTAGCGTGATTATATAAAGGGCATTCCGGGTATTGTTTTGACATTATTATTTTTTACCCTTCTTTTCGTGTTTTTTGAGAAGGTCCCTGATGGCTTCTTCGAGAAGGTCATTAAGAGGTTTTTCCAAGTCTATGGCGAGTTTTTTTACTTCTTTCTGGAGATCGTTTTCAATTCTGGTGGATAAAGGTTTTCGAGCCATTATTTATCATTAATAAACTTTTGTCTCGAAATCAATCAAAAAAGATTTGCGATAAGCATGTTATAATGATTTCTGTATATAAAGCTTTGTTGAATCCAAAACCACCGTAAAATGAAAACTCAATCAAACACAGCACTTGATGGTGCCGGCATCCGTGGGGTTGTGGGCGGTTTATTACTGTGGAACGGGGAAAGCCTTCAGGCGCTTTTGTCTTTACATAAAAAGGGGATCTATAGGCCGGAAAGACCACCGGTGTATCTCATCGGTGAATGTGGTGACGTCTTTGAGAGGCCATCATAAGGAGACATTGTCGGTGAAAGAAGACAAACATTACTCTAATAAAAAGTGGTTAGATAGCTCGTTACAGCCAAGGCA
>Ga0209928_1000299_pt1 | contig 11027 bp, 10 predicted proteins | sample SalPonF2_B_D2_MG_FD_185727 | JGI IMG/M metagenome (GOLD analysis project Ga0209928, IMG submission 185727) | Salt pond soil microbial communities from South San Francisco under conditions of wetland restoration - Salt Pond MetaG SF2_B_D2_MG... ...
GGGATTTTTATAGCGGATCGCTGGACCGGTCTGCGACGGTCTCGGCGTCGCGCTCCTGGACCCGGACACCCTTCTCGAGGAGGTGTCTGACCCGGCGACGAGCGAATTCCTCCTCGCGCGTCCCACGCGTGGCGAGGACGTACATTCGGGCTCGGCCGGTGGGCCGCATCGTCCGCCCCGCACGCTGGGCGCCCTGGCGACGTGAGCCGCCGAGCCCCGAGGCGACGACGGCGAGTTCTGCACTCGGGAGGTCGATCCCCTCGTCGCCGACGCGCGAGACGACCAGTGTCGTCTCTCGACCTTCGCGGAAGCCCTCGAACAGCTTCTCGCGGCGGTGGTGGGGCGTCTCGCCGCTCACGAAGGGCACGTCCAGCGCTTCGGCGTAGTACGGGTCGCCGGCCGGCAATTCGTCGGCCACGGTGCGAAGCTCCAGCATCATCACCGTGCTGCCCATCATGCCGATGCGGTCCGTTCGCAGGCGCGGCCGGTGCGTGGAGGGGTGCGGGCGGGCGTCGCGGGCCAGTTCGGAGTTCATCACGTAGCAGAAGAAGAACTTCGCCCCGTGCTTGACGTACGGCGCGCCCGGCGGCACGTCGGCGGCCGGGTCGGAGAAGATCGTCCTCGCCGGCGGCAGCGGCAGCGGCTCGGAGTCTGAGTTGGCGATCTCCGAGTACCGGCGGCTGCTGAGGTACGGCGGAATTTGGTTGGCCCACCAGTCATTCGCCTGGAAGTTCACGTCCATGCGGTCTTCGTCGCCGGCCCAGGGCAGGTACTGGTTTTCGTCCACGGCGGCCATCGCCAGGCCGGTGCCCCACGTGCGCAGGTTCGCCTGGCTCGTGGCGGCGCGGGCGAAGTCTCTCGCCGCGCCCAGCGACGGCAGCATGATGCCCACCAGCAGCGCGATGATGGCGATGACGACAAGAAGCTCGATCAAGGTGAAGGCTCGCCGGGTTGTTCCGCCTTCGGCTCGGTGGCGCGGGCCCGAAGAGAGCCTGCCGGAAGGCTCGTTCCGCGTTGCGCCGGTTTGGTTCATGCGCCAGTTCCTGTTCATCTCGGGTATCCCTCTGTTCTTCCGCCTTGGTAGGGCCGTTGGGTGTCGGCAGGCGGCCGTCGCTTCCGTGCGGGGCCTTCCGTGCCTGTGGTCACCGATTCCGTCGGTGGTTCTTTGTGGGTTCGTTCAGCGAGGATCGTTTCGCGTAGCAATATACCCCATGCATCACAGGAGATTATATCCAACCGGCGGGCAGGATGAGTTAAGGCCAAGGCTGGATTCCGGTTAAGATTCTGCATAGCTTGGCGCCCCCGGAGGGAAACCCTTGCCCCGGCCGCGCCCGCACATAAGATGATTCCGGATGGAAGTCTTGAATAGAAGGAAACCTGCATGAAAGCGGAAGACCGCAAGCGCACGAAGGGCGGCCCGTGCCCCCGCAAGAAGTCCTACCTCTCCGGCCGGCGCATTCTGCCGAAGGGCATCACCGGCCGGGAGAAGGCCACGCGCCTGATCGATCAGACGTTCCTGGCGTACAATGCCGCGCGCCTGCGCGAGGCGGGCGATCTGTTCACCCGCCGGATGCTGGCGCCCGACGTCACGGTCGGCATGTCGCTGGCCGGAGCGCTGACGCCGGCGGGGCTGGGCGCTTCCTGCATCGTGCCGCTCATCAAGGCGGGCTTCGTGGACTGGATCGTCTCGACGGGCGCGAACCTCTACCACGACCTGCACTTCGCGTTCGACCTGTCGCTGCACGTCGGCAGCCACCTCGTCAACGACGCGGACCTGCGGGCCAACGAGGTGGTCCGCATCTACGACGTGCTGTTCGCCTACGAAACGTTGCTGGAGACCGACCGGCTGGTCCGCCAGCTTCTTGCCCGGGACGAGTTCCAGCGGGAGATGGGCTCGGCGGAGCTTCACTACCGCCTCGGCAAATACGCCGCGGAGTTCGAGCGGAAGTTCGGCCGTCGGGATGTATCGGTATTGGCGGCCGCGTACCGCGCGGGTGTGCCGATCTACACCTCCTCGCCGGGCGACTCGTCCATCGGCATGAACATCGCCGCGCTGGAGTTGGAAGGCGGCAAGCTCCGCGTGAACCCGAACCTCGACGTGAACGAGACCGCGGCCATCGTGCTGGACGCCAAGCGCTCCGGCGGCCGAAGCGCCGTGGCGCTGATGGGCGGCGGCAGCCCGAAGAACTTCGTGCTCCAGACCGAGCCGCAGATCCAGGAGGTTCTGGGCATCGAGGAGGCCGGGCACGACTACTTCCTCCAGGTCACCGACGCCCGGCCGGACACGGGCGGCCTGTCCGGCGCCACGCCACACGAGGCGGTGAGCTGGGGCAAGGTAGACCCGGACCGCCTGCCGGACGCGGTGGTCTGCTACGTGGACACCACCATCGCCATGCCGATCCTCACGCACTATGCACTGGCCAATCACGCGAAGCGCCCGCCGCGGCGCCTCTACGACCGCCGCGAGCAAATGCTCTCGGCACTGAAAAACGAAGCCGGCAAGGGGCGCAAGTAGCAGCCCCATAACCACATGGAGACGAAATGAGCGACAACACGCAGGTAATCATCGAGACATCCAAGGGAACCATGACGGCCGAGCTGTTCGACGAGCAGGCCCCCAAGACGGTCGCCAACTTTTTGGCGTACGTGGACGACGGCTTCTTCGACGGCACGATTTTCCATCGCGTCATCGACGGATTCATGATCCAGGGGGGCGGCTTTGCCCCGGACATGAAGCAGAAGGCCACCAAGGCGGAAGTGGAGAATGAGGCGTCGGCCGACGTGCAGAACCTCCGCGGCACGCTGGCGATGGCCCGCACCTCGGACCCGCACAGCGCCACGAGCCAGTTCTTCGTCAACCTGGCGGACAACGCGTTCCTCAACCACCGCGGCAAAACGCCGGACGCCTGGGGCTACTGCGTGTTCGGCCGGCTTACCGACGGGCTGGACGTGCTGGACGCGATCGGCAAGGTTTCCACCGGCCGCAGCGGCATGCACGACGACGTGCCCCGGGAGCCGGTCGTCATCAGGAGCCTCCGCCGGGCGTAGAGGGAATCCTGCCCAAAGGGCTTCGCTCCGTTTGCCGATGAAGTAGAGAAGTACTTGGTTCCTGTACCCCGTAAATAGGTGCTTAGCCTGATGACCTTGAAGGCCGTGATCTTCGACCTCGACGGAACGCTGCTGGACACGCTGGACGACCTGGCCGACGCGATGAACGCCGTGCTGGAGCTGCGCGACTACCCCACCCACCCGGTGGACGACTACCGCTACTTCGTGGGCGACGGCATGGTGATGCTGGTGCGGCGGGCGCTGCCGGTGGAGTGGTGCGGAGAGAAGCAGGTCAACGAGTGCGTGGAGGCCTTCCGCGACGAGTACGCCCGCCGATGGGACAACAAGACCCGGCCGTACGATGGCGTTGCGGACATGCTGGACGAACTGACCGGCCGGGGCGTGCCGCTGGCCGTGCTGTCCAACAAGCCGCACGACTTCACGAAACTGTGCGTCTCGAAGCTGCTCGGACGCTGGCGGTTCGCGGCCGTGCAGGGCGTGACGGACGAGGTGCCGCCCAAGCCGGACGGCCGGGGCGCCGCGCTCGTGGCCGACACCCTCGGCGTGGCGCCGCCAGACGTGCTGTACCTCGGCGATACCGGCACGGACATGAAGACGGCCGTGGCCGCCGGCATGTACGCGGTGGGGGCCACCTGGGGCTTCCGCGGCGCGGACGAACTTACCCACGCCGGGGCGCGGGTGCTGGTGAGCCACCCGCGCGAGACGCCGCCGCTGCTTCAGGTCCGACCGGCGTAGCCATTCCGCCCGGCGCAAAAACGGAGCGCAACAGGCTCGGCCGGCCCGTCGCGCTCCGCATGGTTGCTTAACCCGCCCGGCGGCTACGTCCGGCGCTTGCGGGCTGTGGCGAACCCGCCGAAGGCCAGCCCGCCGAGCGCCAGCATCAGCAGCGTCGCCGGCTCCGGGATGTATTTGTATTGCACCGTGGCGGTGACCTTCACGTCCGGGTTGGACGTGTACACTTCGCCCTCTGCGTTCGGATCGTCCCGCACGGCCACGAAGGTAATGAACGGCGACGAGGTTACGTCCCAGCTTCCCGTGCCGACTACCGCATCCCTGAGGTTTCCGTGGTTGTTCGGGTCCAGGACCACGCTGTCGCCGCCGGTCAGTTCAGCCGGCGTGTCGCTCATTCCGATGCCGAAGGCGTCGATGCCCTTGAAGTCCGGGGTGGAATCGTCACTTGCCGTCACGCTGCCGCTGCCGTCGAACTGCGAGAAGTCTGACAGGTCTGTCGCCGCGGAAGTAATGCCGACCTCAACGGTGATGCTGAGGTCCACGCTTGGGGCCACGGTGGACTCGTTGTCCCATGCCAGCACGCCCTTCGTGTTCGCATCCGGGCCGTCAGTCTGGGTCCAGGCCCCATCGCCGTCCAGCACATAGCTGAAGGTCACCGTGGCTTCCAGCAGCGTGCCGAGGGCGGAGTCGAACTTCGGCAACTGGCCCTGGCCCGAGCCCGCGAAGCCTCGCTCGGAGTACGCATAGCCAATCTCGCTGTCATCCACTTCCACATCGGCATCAGAGTTCCAGACGATGTCATACTCCGTGCTGTACACCGGGGAATAGAACTCTGTTTCCGCCGCCTGCCCCGGGGCTGCGGCCCCCAGGCACAACCCCACCAGAATGAAGATACACACTCCGCGCGTCACAGACACATCCATGGCCTGCTCCTTCCATCAAGATAGGAAAATATCAACTGCCCTCGCACCCGCGAGAAAATGCCCAAATCCGGGGGCTCAACCCGGACACACCCATGCTACCGCACGAAGGACGGAAGTCAAGCGCGGATTTCCATTTCCAGGACAATCGCATATTCGGCCCGGCGGAGAACGGAAGAGATCAGAAGTCAGAGGTCTGAGGTCGGTGATGGCGCGGCATGGGTCGATTGGTTACTTGGTCGATTGGTCAACTGGTGGATCGGGCGTACCGCCGAGGCTCGGAACTCTGGACTCTATCTGCAACAGCCCCGCTCCCGTCTTCGCCTTCGGCTGCGCCGCGGCAGGCCGCTTGCGCACGCGGCTCCGCCGTCCGGCCTCGCGGAGCGCCGTGGCCGTGCCATCGTCAATCGTCGCTGTTCTCCGGCTTGTCCGGCGCGGGGGCGTCGGTCTTCAGGCCGGTGGTGGCGATGTGGTCGATCTGCTCGGCCACCCACTGCTCGCGGAAGGCAGGCAGCGTGATGTGGCTGGCCCACGGCACGATGATGATCTGCTTGGGCTCGGAGGCCGCGTCGAAGACCGCCTGGCTCTGGTCCCAGGGCACGGTGCTGTCCAGCAGGCCGTGCACGAGCAGAAGAGGCGTTGTGGTGGTCTGCACGGCGCGGATGCTGGAGGCGTCTTCCGGGTTGAAGCCGGCGATCTGCCCGGCTCGCTCCAGCGTGGACATGAAGTCCGCCTCGCTCATCGTCGGCGCGTGGAAGGCCATCCACCGCCGGCAGATGGTCTGGGCGTCCTGGTAGGGGGCCATCGCCACCACGCCCTTGCAGCGCGGCTCGATGGCCGCGTACTGAATGGCCGTCGCCGCGCCCAGCGAAAGCCCGTAGGCGTAGACCGGCTCATGAATTTCCCCATCGCGCAGCAACTCGCCGACGATCGCCTTGACGTCGTGCTTTTCCTTGGCGCCATAGGTGACGTACCGGCCGGTGCTTCGGCCGTGGGCGCGCAGGTCCGGCAGCACCACGTCGAAGCCCCGGTTCGCCAGTCGGCGGGCGAGGCTCAGGTGGGGGGCCTTGGAGTCGCCCAGGTCGTGGAGGATCACCACCGTGCCCCTGGTCTCGGCGGCCGGGCCCTCGGCCGCGGCGGCCTTGACGATCCACGTGTCGATCTCGACGCCGTCGGGCATCTGGAACTGTCGGGCCGCGTCGATCTTGCCGCTCTGGACCAACTGCTCGTTGCTGGCCGTCAGGTCCATCATCTGCCCGAGGTTGGCGGTCGGCTCGATGAGTCGGCGGGCGTAGTCGTCTCGCTGGCAGCCCGTGGAGGCCAGCAGGGCCAGCACGGCCATCGTGATGGCGGTCGGAAGCGGCTTGCGATAGAACCCCTTCATCGTTCGTCTCCTGCCTGCGTCCTTGCCTGTGCCGCGCGCCGCCCGCAGCGCGACGCGGAAGCCAAACGAATACACGCAAAGCATACGCCCGAAGCGGCGAAGAATGCAAGCATGGAACCGGGGATGGAGCGGGGGATCTTCCGTGTCCTTGCCCTTGGCTCGCCCGGAACTTATGATCGGCTCTTCCTTTGTCCAGTGACGTCCGGGGTGTTCACGAAAATGAGAACGCGAAAGAATGCTTGCTGAATTCGTGCACAACATCGACCCGGTGCTGATCGACTTCGGCCCGGTGCAGATCCGCTACTACGGCCTGGTGTTCGCCATCACGCTGCTGGTCGGCTTCGCGTTCTGGCGGGGGCAGATGCGCCGCGGCGGGTATCCGCCGGCCGTGGCGGACGGCTTCCTTGTCTGGGGCGTACTGGCGACCATCGTCGGCGCGCGGCTCGGGCACTGCTTCTTCTACAACGCGGAGTACTACCTGCAGAATCCGCTGGATGTGCTGTGGTTCTGGCAGGGCGGGCTGGCCAGCCACGGGGCCACGGTCGGGCTGGTGGCGGCGACGGCGCTGTACGCCTGGCGGAACCGCATCCGCATTGTCGAGGTGATGGACCGCTTCACGCTCTCGGCGGCGGTGGGGGCCGCCGGCATCCGCCTGGGCAACTTCCTGAACTCGGAAATCGTCGGCCGGCCGACGGATGTGGCGTGGGCCGTCAAGTTCCTGCATTACGGAAATGACGCCGTGCCCGTCGCCCGGCATCCGTCGCAGCTCTACGAGTTCGCCATGGGCCTGACCGTGCTGGGCCTGCTGATCGTCGCCGACCGCCTCGCCGGGCGGGAGAAACGCCCGCTCGGGCTGATGACCGGGCTGTTCTTCGTGCTGTACTTCGCCGGGCGCTTCGGCGTGGAGTTCTTCAAGGAGGCCCACACCCCCGCACGGCGGAGCACGGGCCTGACGATGGGCCAGTACCTCTCAATCCTTCCGTTCGTTTTCGGCGTCGGCCTGTTGGCGTGGGCGTGGCGCAAACGCATTCCCACGGAGCGCTCGGCCGCGGCGGCCGTGGCGCGGCTCCGGGAGCGCGAGGAGCAGCCCGGGAGGCAGGGCGAGGGCGAGGCCGGCAAAGCATCGGCGGCCAAGCGCCGCAAGAAGCGGCAGAGGTGACCTTCCCCTCTCACGTCCCCTTGCGGGCGCGGTAGAGGCTGTCGACCACGTTGCGGACGTACTGCTCGTCGCTGAGGCCGTCGGTGGCCGCCTCGGGGAAGCGGACGACCTCGCGGAAGTGCTCGGCGAGCTCCGCGAACAAGGACACCCGGGCCTCCGGCTCCAGCGAGTCTCTCCGCAACAGGGCGGCGGCGGCCACGCGGGCCTCGGCCGGGCTCACGCGGTTGCGCAGCCGGGCCTCCAGGTGCGGGTGCGCCCGCAACGAGTTGAACTTGCCCTGCAGCACGTCGCGCAGGTCCGGCCGGCCGATGCGCGGCGAGCGGATGACCACCGTGCCGGCGGCGATATCTCCCAGGCGCTGGCAGCGGCGCGAGAGCATGCACGAGACGCCCGCCACCAGGTACAGCATCGGCAGCATGTCCACCAGGCGCAGCAGGTTCCGCAGCACCACCTGCGAGAACGTCAGCCGCAGACCGTGCTCGTCGACCACGCGCAGGCCGAGAACGCGCTTGCCGACGGTCCGCCCGTTCCACAGCCACTCCAGGGCGATGCCGTAACCGAACCATAGCACGAAGTTCAGCAGCAACAGCATCGCCAGCACGAACTCCCCCAGCAGCGCGGCCAGAAAGGCCAGAACCTTCCCCAGCAGCAGCCAGATGCCGATGCCCGCGGCGATGACCACCACCAGGTCGATCAGCCACGCCATGAAGCGCGACACCGGCCCGGCCAGCAGCAGCGAGAAGCGGCAGCCTTCCGGCGTAGTGATAACGAGGCGGTTGTGGCGGTGGCCGGTCATGCGGCTCGCTCCCCGGCCTTGCGGCCGCACCGGCCGAGAAGAAAGCCCAGCAGCCCCAGTTCGATGACGCCGAAGGAAATCTTCAGCCAATACGGCAGCCGCGGCTCGTGGAACTGCGACACGAACGACTCGATAATGCCCGCCCACACCAGCAGCACCGCCACGCCGCCGATCAGCGTCACCAGGTCCGCCGACACCAGCCGCATGCGGGCCTTCAGCGGGTTGCGGTCGCCGTGGCCGATCAGCGCCCGCCCGAGCACCATCCCGGCCTGCCCGGCCAGCAGGATGGCGGGAATCTCGATCGACCCGTGCGGCAGCAGCCAGCCGGCCAAAAACACGCCCTCCCCGGCCCGGATGTAGTCGAAGCACACCGCCCCGAGAATCACGCCGTTGTAGAACAGCAGCAGGATGGTGCCGATGCCGAACGTGAAGCCCAGCGCCAGCGCCATGAAGGAGACGCGCACGTTGTTCTGGATGAGCATCGCCGCGAAGGTCGAGTGGCCGCCGCCCTCGGCGCCGCCGGTCTGCTCTTCTTGCGCGACGCGGTCGGACGGGTCGCCCATCAGGTGCTCGAACGGCAGAATGATGCTCTTGGCCTCCTCGTCCGCCGCCACCCCCACGCCGCCGAACAGCGCCCCGACCAGCGTGGCCGCCGTCGCCAGCAGGAATGAGCCGAAGTGCCGCCGGAACGTCCGCGGAAACGTAACGATGAACCAGTGGATCGGCCGCAGCCGCCGCCGCGGCCGGTCGGCCGAGTGGATCAGCCCGTACGCCCGGGCCACGAGGCTTTCGAGGTACTCCCGCGTCTCCGGGTCGCCGGAGAACGTCTGCACGCGCCCCAGCGCGGAAGACGCCCGCTCGTAGAGGTAGTGCAGGCGGCGGGCCTGGGCCAGGTCCAGCTTGCCGCCGCCGTCCATGCGCCGGAGGGTCTGCTCCAGTTCCCCCCAGGCGGGGCGCTCACGGGCGAGGAATTTCTCCAGGTCGATGATCAAAGCAGTTGCCTCCGCTTGACATTGAGGTACTGCGTGACGATCTCCGGGCAGAGCGTCTCATTGGTCGGCAGGTGGAACTGCACGCCGCGGTGGCTCAGCCGCCGGTGCGTCTCCCGCAGGCGCCGCCATTGCAGGTGCCCGCCGAGCCGCTCGTACACGTCGTCCACGTTCGCCACGTCCCGGCCGGAGAACAGCGGCCCCACGCCGGGAGGGGAGAGCTGGTTGACCAGCACCACGTGCCGCCGGGCCAGCAGCCCCACGTGCTCGGAGAACGTCTCGGAAAGAATCGGGTCGTCCAGGTTCGTCAGGAACACCAGCAGCGCCCGCCGCCGCAGCCGCAGGTGCAGGAAAGAGAACAACTCGGCGAAGTCCGGCGAGACCGGCCGGGCGTGCAGAGAGTACAACGCGTCGCGGCAGGCGCGGTAGTGCGTCTGGCCGTTGCGGGCGCGGACGAACCGGTCTACCCGGTCGGAGAAGCTGCCCACGCCGAAGAGGTCTCCCTGCCGCTCGGCCACCGCGCCGAACACCAGCGCCGCGGTGATGAACCGCTCCAGCATGTTCGGCGGCACGAGGAGCCGCTCGTCGGCGTCCACCTCCGCCGTCGGCTGGCGGGCGCTGAGGCGGGAGGCGTCGATCAGCACGTAGACCTCCTGCGTCCGCTCGATCTGGTACATCTTTGTGGCGGGCCGGCCGCGCTTGGCGGTGGCCTTCCAGTGGATGTCCTGGTACGCGTCGCCGCGGATGTACGGGCGGAGTTGTTCGAACTCCCGCCCCTGGCCGATCTGCCGCTGGGCGTGCAGGCCGAAGGCCCCGCGGTTGAGGAACATCGCCGCCATCCGCTTGCGCTCGCCCTTCAGGTTCGGGTATACGCGCACCTCCGCGCCGCGTCGCTGCCGCCGCCGCGCCAGCCAGAACCCCCATGGCGAGACGGCCCCGAGGTACACCTCCTCCAGCCGATAGCTGCCGCGGCGCCGCGGCAGGCAGTCCAGCGTGACGGTGGAATGCTCCGCCCCGGCGGGCAGGTCGACGGAGATGTCCTCTTGGGCGCAGCCCAGTTCGCCCGGCATCGGGATGCCGAAGCGGATGCGGCGGGCGCGCCGGTCGGCGTTGGCGAGCCGCACGGTCAGTTGCCCGTCCGCGGCCTTGGTCATCCGCGTGAGGGCGGGAAGCTCCGCCTCCACGCCGCGCAGCGATTCGCCGGCGCGGAGAGCGTCATACGCCGGCGCCGCCATGGCCAAGACGGCCAGCGCGTACAGCGCCCCGGCCAGCTCGGGCGCCAGCGCCGCCAGCAGGGCCGCCGGCACGAACCACGCCGCGGCCCAGACGATCAGCCTTCCGCGGGGGAGCCTCATCGCGGCACCGCCACCTCCTGGAGGATGCTCTGGACCACTTCCGGCGTGGTGTGGCCCTCGATCTCGTATTCCGGGCGGAGGATGAGCCGGTGCTCCAGCACCATGGTCGCCAGCGACTTGACATCGTCCGGGGAAACGTAATCTCGCCCATGAATCACCGCCCGCGCCCGGCACGCCAGCAGCAGGGCCTGCGTGGCCCGCGGCCCGGCCCCCACGAGAATGCTCTCGTGCTCGCGCGTGGCGCGCACCACGTCCACCATGTAGCCGAGGATCTCCTCGCGGACAAAAATGCCCTCCAGCGCCGCGCGGAAGCGCGTGAGCTGGCCCGGCGGCAGGACGGCCCGCACCGCTCCGGCGTCCAGCGTGCGCTCCGGGGCGTCGGCGCCGAGCATCCGCTGGGCGAGCGTCAACTCGTGGTCCCGGCCGGGGCAGTCCATGCGGATCTTCAGCATGAAGCGGTCCTTCTGGGCCTCCGGCAGCGGGTAGGTGCCCTCGTACTCGATGGGGTTCTGCGTGGCGAAGACGGTGAAGTTCTCGTCCAGCTCCAGCGTGTCGCGGTCGATGGTCACGCGCCGCTCCTGCATCGCCTGGAGCAGCGCGGCCTGCGTCTTGGCCGGGGCGCG
>Ga0209928_1000302_pt1 | contig 10981 bp, 12 predicted proteins | sample SalPonF2_B_D2_MG_FD_185727 | JGI IMG/M metagenome (GOLD analysis project Ga0209928, IMG submission 185727) | Salt pond soil microbial communities from South San Francisco under conditions of wetland restoration - Salt Pond MetaG SF2_B_D2_MG... ...
TTTCGGAATGCGCCTGTTCTTTCTAACGATCCCTATGCCACTCAAACAGCACCCGCTTTAAAAAAAGATCATCCATTCCGCTAATACTAAAGGATTTAGAAGAAAAACTCCCCGAGGGCTCAATTAAATTTTTGCTGAAAGAACTTGAATCAAATAGGAAATAGTAAACAGTAAATAGGAAATAAGAGGCAGAGGGCTGAGGTCGGAGTTCAGAGGACGGAAGATTAGAAGGTGAGAAGGTAAGAAGGTGAGAAGGTAAGAAGGTAAGAAGGTAAGAAGGTTGGAGGCAAATCAATCAACAATCATAAATCATAAATCCAAAAGCGAAGCGACGCCGTCAATCATCAATCGTTTGTACCTGAAGCTCCTTTGGAACCGATTTGTTTCAAAGGACTAAACTATTACGTGATAACATACTTTCCTAAATAGAGTGTTTCATGTTGTGATACAAAGTTTAAGAAGACAAACGTCATTAACAAACTTGACAATTCCTCAATTTAGGACGTAAAAAGCTAAAATTAAAAAGTGTCCATCCATAAATGGAGTATAGAGAAACATAATGAGCGTTAGTATATTTTCATTGATTATCGTTTTAGGTGTACTGATATTTTTTCATGAACTGGGACATTTCCTTGTAGCAAGGTTGATGGGCGTCGGGGTGGAGAAATTTTCCCTGGGTTTTGGACCCAAATTGATCGGAAAGGTGATTGGTATAACGGAATACCGGATTTCAGCCATACCCCTTGGGGGATACGTAAAGATGGTGGGAGAGTCGCCGGACAGCGAATTAGATCCCTCGGATATACCCATCTCCTTCACGCATAAACATGTCTTTAAGCGGATTTTGATCGTTGCGGCGGGTCCCCTTTTTAATATTTTACTGGCGCTGATCATATTTTTCGGTATTTTTCAAATCTCCGGGCTTTTAATGTTAAAACCCGGCATCGGAGAGGTAAATGAAGGGACGCCCGCTTACATGGCTGGGTTGAAAAAGGATGATCTCGTCGTATCTATCGATGGCGTTGACATTTCAAGCTGGGAAGATATGGCCACTGCCATTATGGCAAGCAAAGGTAGAACGCTTGCGATATCCGTGCTTCGTGGTGATACGATCCTCACCAAAAACGTTGCGCCGGAAGTGAAAAAATTTAAAAATATATTTAATGAAGATGTGGATCGTTATGTCATCGGCATTACCGCTTCAGGCGAGGTAATTCGAAAAGATCTGAACTTTTTTCAGGCCTTTTCAGAGAGTTTCATCCAGACTTATCAAATCACCGCTCTGACCATAAAAGGGGTCGTAAAGCTCTTTCAGGGGACTGTTTCGCCAAAAACACTGGGCGGTCCGATAATGATTGCACAGATGGCGGGACAGCAGGCAAAAGAAGGGGTGGTCAATTTAATTTTTTTCATTGCCCTGATCAGCATCAATCTTGCCATATTAAATTTTCTTCCCATACCGGTTTTGGACGGCGGCCACTTACTGTTCTTTTTTATTGAGGCGGTCAAAGGCAGTCCGGTAAGTGTAAAGGTGCGTGAGATTTCACAGCAGGCAGGGATATTTGTATTGATACTGTTAATGATCTATGTATTCTACAATGATATTGCACGGGTACTATTAAGTTAATGCCATATCGACTTGAAATTGCACTGAGACCAGAGTTGTTTGATGCCGAAGGCGACGGGATTCGTCGGAAAGCAAATAATTATTTTGGGATTGAAATTGACCGGGTTCGCAGCATCCAGGTGGTTACGATTGATGCGAATCTTTCGAAAGACCAGCTCAAGACGCTTCAAACAGACATTTTTACCAATCCGGTTACACAATTCTCTTCTTATGACCCCCTTGATATCGAATTTGACTGGACCATATGGGTGGGCTTTCGGCCGGGTGTCAGAGACAATCCGGGAAGCACCGCTGTTGAGGCAGTGGAAGATATTCTAAACATTAAATTCGGTCCGGACGAAGCGATTTACACCTCAAAACGGTATTGTCTAAAAGGAAAAGGACTCTCTTTTGAAAACATAACGACCATTGCCGGTGAACTTCTGGCCAATGACATTATCCAGCAATGGAAGATTTTCCCCGCCCAAAAATGGGATCCTGCAACAGGAACCGGTACTATCCTTCCGAAAGTTATCCTCGACCATACGCCCAGGGTGACATCGATTCCCGTTCCCAGTGATTCTTATCTTCAACGGATCAGCGACGATCGAGGTCTCGCGTTGAACCCTAATGATATTCCCTTTATAAGGTCTTATTTCTTGGACAAAACGGTTCAGACCGAACGGACATTGAAGGGGCTTTCAGACCCCACGGATATTGAACTTGAATACATTTCCCAGGCCAGGAGCGATCACTGTAACCACAATACGTTCAGGGGGCTGTTTCGGTACCGGGATCTTGAAACCGGTGATACGGATACCGTGGATAATCTTTTTAAGACATGCATCGAGGTGCCCACACTGACGCTGCAGAAAAAAAAGTCGTGGGTGATATCGGTGTTGTGGGATAATGCAGGTGTCGGGCGTTTTGACAACGATCATTACTACGTCATTACAGGAGAAACCCACAATTCTCCATCCAACATGGAAGCATACGGCGGCGCTATTACCGGTATTGTAGGGGTTTACCGTGACCCCTTAGGGACCGGCAAGGGGGCCAAGCTGGTGATGGGGGGGTTTGGTTATTGTGTGGGGCCCAGGGATTACAACGGGTCCTTTCGTCCTCACCTTCATCCAAGGCGGCTTTTGGATGGTGTTATCGAAGGCGTTCGTGACGGTGGAAACAAAAGCGGGATTCCCACAACCTTCGGCCAGGTACTTTTTCACCACGGTTACTTGGGGAAATGCCTGGTTTTTGTGACAGCGATAGGGATCATGCCGGCCCAGGTCGAAGGTAAGCCCTCGGAAAAAAAGAAAACCTCGGCGGGAGACCTGGTCATTATGTGCGGCGGAAGGGTCGGCAAGGACGGCATTCACGGGGTCACTGCATCATCAGAGACATTTTCGGAACACACCCCGGCAGGTCATGTTCAAATCGGTGATCCTTACACCCAGAAAAAAATGCATGATTTTCTTTTGGATGCACGGGATGAAGGGTTGATACAGTTTGTTACGGACAACGGCGGCGGCGGGCTCTCCTCATCAGTGGGAGAATCGGCCCGGTTCAGTAACGGATGCGAGATTCAGCTTGAAAAAGTACCTTTGAAATATGAGGGGCTTGATCAGTGGGAAATTTGGGTTTCCGAATCCCAGGAACGGATGACCGTTGCGGTAAGGCCGGAACATCTCGAACGGTTTATGGCACTTTCGAAAATGCATGCCGTTGAGAGCACGGTTATCGGGAAATACACGGATTCCGGCAAACTTCATATCACTTACAACGACGTGACGTGTGCCTACATCGATATGGATTTGATGACTTCCGGTTTCCCCCAGTGGGAGTTTGATGCCCAATGGGTGCCGCCGGAAAGACGCGGACTGGTTGAACCGGTTTTAAAAGCACCTGACAACTATCAAGCGTTGCTGCTGGATATGCTTTCACGTCCCAACATCTGTTCAAAGGAATGGATCATTCGACAGTATGATCACGAGGTTCAGGGAACAAGTGTCATTAAGCCCATGGTGGGCGCCGAACGTGATGTGAACAGTGATGCGGCGGTCATAAGACCCGTGCTTGACTCCCGGCATGGCCTTGCTTTTGCCCAGGCGCTGCTGCCGTCATATTCAGCCATAGACACCTATCATATGACCAGCTGCACCATTGACGAGGCAATACGCAGACTGGTTGCCGTTGGTGCGGATTTTGACCAAATCGGCGGGGTGGATAATTTTTGCTGGCCCAGTATTCAATTTCACCCGCAGAATAATCCGGATGGAAAATTGAAAGCCGCAAAACTCGTGAGATCATGTCAGGCGTTACGTGATATCTGCATTGCCTATGAAATACCGCTCCTGTCGGGGAAAGACAGTATGTACGTTGACGGGCATCTTCAGGGAAACTACGGAGAAACCCACAAGGTTTCGGCCCTTGAGACCCTTCAATTTTCAGCCACGTCCATTGTCAAGGATATAGAAAGATGCGTCACCATGGACAGTAAGATGGCCGGTGACCTCGTTTATATCCTGGGTATGACCCGTAATGAGCTTGGAGGATCTGAATACTACGAGCATTTCGGGTATGTGGGGCTGAATGTGCCAAAGGTTGTTCCTAAAGCGTTCGTTGCCTTGTACAGGGCATTGGGCCAAGCCATTGACAAAGAACTCGTGGCTTCTGCCCACGGGATCTATCGTGGTGGGATGGGGGTACATCTTGCCCTGGTTGCCATGGGGGGAAATCTTGGCATGGAGATTGATCTTGGTGTGGTTCCCGTAGATCAGATTGATCGTAACGATGTTGTTTTGTTTTCAGAATCCGCCGGCCGCTTTATCGTCACTATCGATCCGGATGAAAAAGAGGTGTTTGAAGAGAATTTTAAAGGGTTTGATTTTGCCTGCATCGGAACGGTAACCCAACAAAATCATTTTGTGATCAAAGGGGTTGACGGTCAAATTCTGATGGATGTTTCCGTGCAGGACCTTAAAGCTTTTTGGAAGAAACCTTTCGGAGAATTGATATGAGCATGGTTAACGCCCTCGTTCTTACCGGATACGGTCTGAATTGCGATCATGAGACAGCATATGCTCTGGAACTTTCCGGTGCTGTTGCACACCGTCATCATATCAATTCTCTTATCGAAGGTGCCGTCAAGTTAAAGGATTACCAGATTATGGTGTTTGGAGGGGGATTCAGCTGGGGGGACGACCACGGTGCAGGGGTCATCCAGGCGGTTCGAATGAAAACCAATCTGGGAGATAAAATTCTGGAATTTATCGATGCCGGCAACCTTGTTCTCGGTATTTGTAATGGATTCCAAACCCTTGTCAACCTGGGACTTCTGCCGGGATTTGACCACGACTACACAAAGCGATCCGTGGCCCTGACATTTAATGACTCTGGAAATTTCAGAGACCAATGGGTAACATTGAAAGTCGTTTCCACATCTCCTTGCATCTTCACCAAGGGTTTGGACACGCTGGAACTTCCCATCAGACACGGGGAGGGTAAATTTTACGCCAAAGAAACCTTCATGCGCCGTTTGATGGATGAAAATCAAGTGGTGCTTCAATATGCCATGCCCGACGGCAGCCTCGCAGATCAAAAATTTCCTTTCAACCCCAACGGGTCTATACAAGACATCGCCGGAATCTGTGATCCCAGCGGTCGAATTTTCGGCCTTATGCCCCATCCCGAGGCCTTTAACCACTGGACAAACCACCCGAATTGGCCGCGCATCAAAGAAACGAAAAAGCGCCGGAAAGACAACACCGCATCCGTCATTACGCCCGGCATCCGGTTGTTTCAAAATGCCGTGGCGTTTATCCGCAATAAATAATTAAATAATTTAATAGCGACATTAAAACTTTTAATAGTGTTTTTGACAATCCTGCCGACTCATAATAAATGAATGCTTCAGTTCCGACAATTTTATAACCGCTGCACAGCTGCTGAACATATCAATAATTATTAATAAATCCGTATAAATACATTCGACACCCGGTGTTGTGGGAATGGTGTGCCTTAAAATCATTTGGGAAATGAAGTGATTTGGCACAGAAATTGAACAATTCAAAATCACAGGAAATAAAAAAATGCAGAAAAGATCAGGATTCACACTGATACAGCTGACCATCGTTATTGCATTATTGGCTATATTGACTGCTGTGGGCGTACCGAATTTTTTGAACTGGCTGCCGAAATATCGATTGAAAAGTGCGGCGCGTGATCTTTATTCAAATCTGCAGTTGGCAAAAATGTCGGCCATTAAGGCCAATAAGAATTGCAGGGTTAAATATTACAAAAACCCGGATCGATACACGGTGGATCTTTTAAACAAAACCATAAGGCTCTCGGATTATAAAAGCGGCATCACATTTCAGGGCCCGAACAACCAAACATTTGCTGTGGCCGCCATTACGTTTAATTCCAGAGGCAGCAGCAATTCGGGCTATGCGTATCTGACCAATTCGGGAAATACCGCGTATTATCGTGTGGGACCGCTGACGTCCGGAGCGATTAAATTACAAAAATGGGGTGGAGGGACTTCATGGAAATGAAGCAAAAAAAAACATATTTCATTGAAATGCTCAAACCAGGGATTTACCATGATCGAGCTGTCGGTCGCCATGGTGGTATCTCTTTTGGCGATGGCCGCGATCTATTCGACGTTTTTGGCACAGCATCGATCGTATCAGGTCCAGGGAGAGACCGCAGACATGCAGCAGAATATCAGGTCAGCCATGTTTTATATGCAAAGGGAAATTCGAATGGCAGGAAGTGGCTCCTTTAACACGGGCAATTTCGGCTTTAACAACAGCCCACCTTTTAACGCAACGGCAAACGCGGATTTCGCACCCCAATATTACTAATGATTTTGCCTTAAAGAATTTTCCGTACGTGTTCACGGGGAAGCACACCCCGTGAAATGGATTCGTAAAGTCTTTTCCCTCTATGATATGAAAACCATACGAAAAGAGATGATTTTGCTGTTAGGTAATAACGAGATGGATGCCAGGGCAATCTCTTCAGCCGTGGGTGTCGGAGAAAAAGAGGTTTATACGCATCTTTCTCATATTGCCCGTTCTGTAAAACATCAAAGAAAAAAACTGATCATTAAACCAGCCGTATGCCTGGGGTGTGGATACGTCTTTGAAAAAAGAAAACGTTTCACACGCCCCAGCCGCTGTCCGATTTGTAAAAGCGAACACATCCAGAGCCCAATGTACCGAATTGGTTAGTGTCCATCCATAAATGGCGCTTTTTGCCCTGCTCGGCGTTCTCCGCGGGTTTCCGGCTGCGGCGTACAGGCGTACGCCTCACCGCAAACCCTTGTGCGGCCTTGATCAAGACAAAAATTGCTCATTTCTGAATTGGACACTTAATCGGGTCCATTGCACGTCGTGGATGGACACTATCTTAAACATTTGTGTCGATTTAAAGACTTAATAAAAGCCTCTGCCCTGGATGAATGACAGACGCGTCGGTCAGCTTGTTCAGATGCCGTATCTTTTCAACCGGCAGGCCATACCGGTGACTGATGCTGAACAGTGTTTCACCGGACGTGACGGTGTGATATCGTTTCTGTGCAATTTTTGAGGGAACTTCTGCAAGTATGGAATTTTCAACTTTAGGGGGGGGTATTTCAGTAATCTTTTTCGGTAAAGGATCCGGCTTTTTTAATAGATAACCTGTCTTTGACAAAGATGTTTCCAGCGTTTCAAGGCGATCCTTGAATTGGGCAAAAGACTCGGCCTGTTCCCATATTTGTGTGAGTCTGTATTCGACGGCTTCTAATTTGACAATCCTGTCTTCAAGATGTTTTATCCGGGTTTTTGAGGCTATGATAATTCCCATGGTCGCTCCCAAAAGGAGAATCAGCAGGATTATCAGAAACGTAAACCCGATTCTTCCGAACCAAGAAAGTTGGATTTCTTCAGTCATTCTTATCACCTTTGAAAATATTCATAATTTTCTAAATGTGTGATGTCAAGTAAAATTATATATAAATTATATATAATTCTATAGAATTAGAATATATTGAGGTCTATTAGAATAGATTACTATATATTGTGTTCGGGAAATTTAAAAAAGTGAGTAAAATCGAACGGTTCTTTTTTTAAATCTGCTTAGGGATCTCTATGCGTAAGTTTATAGCCGTTGTTTTACATCGGGTCTGATTGGTGGGTGTGTTCAGATTATCGGAAAGGATGTTAATTGAAGTCTTACAACCCAATATGGCCAAGAACGTACTTGGCCTGCTGCGTTTTGTTGGCGTTGCTGAAAACAAAAATTGCGAAACTTGGATTTCAAGTTATTCCATTTATAGAGTATGACAGGCTAAAATAAAAAGGCGTTTGTTGGGAAGAACTAAGGGGATAAATAATAAAAATATCCGACAACAATTCCCATGTATAAAAAAAAGGCGATACTTAAAGATGTCAGTAATATACGAATTTTAGAGGCTTTGATTTGGTGACGTATAATTTGGAAATTTAAAGCCATTGGTGTTTCGCTTTCTCTGTAAATTAAATAATATTTTGAATGATGTCTTCCCGATGCGGCAAAAAACATTTCTCGAAAGGTTAAACCCTGTCTATTTCCTCTCCCATCTGATTCTTGTATATTTGATAATACTTAAAAACCTTTTTGATATAAGAGTGGGTGGCTTTGAAAGGGGGAACCCCATTGTAATTTCTAACATTTCTACTTCCTGCATTGTATGCTGCCAGGGCCAGTTTCACATCTCCGTTGAATCTGTTCACCATCTGTTTAAAGTATTGGACGCCACCCGTAATGTTTTGATGCGGGTTGAAAATATCTTCCACACCCAATGATTGGGCTGTTACGGGCATCAACTGCATAAGACCTTTCGCCCCTCTTTTGGAAATTGCTCTGGTGTTGTACCCGGATTCCGCCATAATAATGGCTTTTATGAGGGCTGGATCAATCTGATAGTGACTGGCTGTTTGGATGATAAACATGTGATATAAATTTTCCGCTTTTCTACCGCTGACAGATGGCAGACCTTGTTTCGTTTGGTGTGCGGGATGCATCTTGGATAAAAACTGGGGATTCATGACCATTTGGTTACTGCTATTGGAGACTAGAGCTACCCCCAGAATCATTACAGCAATAAACAGGGAACGTACAAGTTCTACGGCCAATATTTGAATGATTAATTTTTTATTCATGGCAGATTTCATTTTAACAAGATTAAAGTTTGTTCAGCAACTTTTCGTTCAACTTATGGCATTATTCCTTGCAAAAACCATGCGCAGCCAAACAAAAAAGATGATAAATAAAGTAAAATCAATTAGATAAAACTTTAAAAAAGGGGGGGCTTATAGAAATTTGAAGCAAACAAAATGATATTATGAGACAAAGTACATAAGATTTGTGTAAAGTTTTACATACACCAAACCCGTGCAAGATCGGGTGGGGATAGGGGTGTTATGACGTTTTGAAGACAATTTTAAATTTTTAGCAGATTAAACATTAAAGCGGAATTCTATGATATCGCCATCCTGAACTTCGTAAGTTTTCCCTTCCAACCTTACATTCCCCAACTTCCTGGCTTCGGGATATGATCCGGCGGATATAAGATCATCGTGGGAAACCACCTCTGCACGGATAAACCCTTTTTCCATATCGGTATGGATGACGCCTGCCGCGTCAATGGCCGGGGTCTTTCTTTTTACGGTCCATGCTTTTACCTCATCTTTTCCCAAAGTAAAAAATGAGATAAGCCCAAGAAGTTCATATGACCGTTGGATCACCCTGTCCATGGCTGATGCTGTAATATTGAATTCGGTCAAAAACTCCTCGGCTTCTTCAGCAGACATCTGGGCAAGCTCTTGTTCGAGTTTACCCCTTATCACCATACAATTTTCTTGGGTCGTCAAGTCTGTGATGTCAGGAATATCGTCATCATCATCTTCGTTATTAAACAGAACCAGCATCGGTTTTGCGGATAAAAAGGCAAAGCCTTTAAGGAGATGGGCTGATGCAAGGTCCGGGAACTTTCTAAGTGGTATTTCCTTTTCAAGGGCTTCAACGCATCGGTTTAAAAGTAATAATTCCTCGGGGTCAGTTTTTTTGCCGCGTTGTTTCTCGAGTCCCATGTGCGCCAGTTTTTTTTCAACCACCACAAGATCGGTTAAGATTAGCTCCTGATCGATGGCTTGAAAATCCTGATAGGGGGTTGGTTCTTCAAATCCGTATCCACCGAAATTGCGCACCACATGAATCAGGGCGTCACAATCTCTGACCTGGGTCCAGATTTTCTGATCTTTTGTTTGACGCAGGACATCCGGCAGAAAGTATTCAACACGGGCATAAATGGTTTTTGGGGGTTTATACATGTCACTGAGCACATCCAGGCGTTTGTCAGGGACATGAATGGTGCCGATTCGGTTTTTAGCTTTATGGCTTTCGGGGAGAATATTATGTGTTAATGCTTCAAATACGGTTGATTTCCCACATCTGGAAAGACCGATAATTCCGAGTTTCATTTATACTATGCCTATTTATTTCAGGGGTCGTGGTTTTTTTATTATGATTTTTAATACCCCGTCCGCTTGCGGCGGGGAGTTTCATTTGTTAAATCGCTCCGTGGATAATGCGTTTTTTCAAACCGCATAAACTCGAGGTTAAAGGATCCTAAAGATAAAGAATAGACACTATTTAAAGTTATAGTGCTTTCTTACCGGTACTTTAATATCCCAGATACATGACAATCCTTTTGGAAATGTAACAAAATCCCCTTTTTCGAAATTCACTTGATCCCCATCTTCTGTTTCCACAACAACCTTGCCCTCAAGCAGAAAACATTCTTCAGTACTGTCATAGTGCCAATCAAAGCGGGAAATTTCTTTTTCCCATATTGGCCAGGATGAAACACCTTTTGCTTCAAGATCTTTATCTGTGGGTTTCTTGATATTGATTTTCATATGTTGTTCCTTTCAGGGTATGTTTCATAAATATGTTCCGATTTGCAAAATCCATTGAAAATTATTGGTAAAGAGTATAATGAAGCCTAAATTTTATGTCAAGCAGACCCTTTGGCCCGGTTTTGGAAGCCTGTGATACAACTTGACACGTGCCAATGGATTTCACATAATTTAAAAATGTAATATAAAATGGAAAAATTATATAATAGATCCTATTTTTTTGATCAGGGTCTTCATTTCGAATGCCAACGGTGTGGTGTGTGCTGTACCGGAGATCCGGGGGTAATCTATGTCGATAGAGATGAAGTTCCGCGTATTGCCGAATTCCTTTCTGTCGAGATTTCACTTTTCATCGAAAAATATCTCTACCCGTTTAGAGCCGGGTATAGTATTAAAGAACATTCAGACGGACGGTGTTTTTTTTATGATG
>Ga0209928_1000311_pt1 | contig 10844 bp, 8 predicted proteins | sample SalPonF2_B_D2_MG_FD_185727 | JGI IMG/M metagenome (GOLD analysis project Ga0209928, IMG submission 185727) | Salt pond soil microbial communities from South San Francisco under conditions of wetland restoration - Salt Pond MetaG SF2_B_D2_MG... ...
TTAAGACTGGTAAATAGATTTTTAAAAAATGCCGCTCAGCGGCACACAGGAGGAGTGTTGCCTTAAAAATGCGGAGAGTTTTGGCTTGAATTTATTCTGGTACTCTGCAATTTATCGCCGTGGCATAAAATCCATTAACAAATTTGATATGTTATGAGTATCACACTCGGACAAGACCACATTGTTCAGCTTGGATTGAAGCAGGAGGAATCAATATGTTGTGGTAAGAGATTTAACCGGTTTACCGGTTTTTTTATTTTATCTGGTCCATGAATGAAGGTGTTGCTATAAATCTTGAGCATTGGAATTACATCATCACTATGATTCCTGAAATATCATCTACAGATCACAGCCGCAACCAAACCACTGATAAGAGAATAATATACGTAACAAGTGCTGTTTTTTAAATTCTGAGGAGCCTTGCCAGCATAGCAACCACTTCCAAGACAGTTAAGCACAGGTATCATGTTTGGAGATTGACGATCATCTTTGTCAAAAGAAATAATATTTTGCGTGTGGAACCGGACTTTGCAGGGGTGCTCTTTTCGTGCGTTTCCTGTTTCGTGTTTTCGAACTCAAATGTTTTATTACGAATCAGGCCAAGGCATTTTTATAGATTTCTTCCTGTTCGTCGAGAATTTCACGGAGAATTTCGATGGTTGTCATGGGGTTCATTATGACCACTCGAAGAACGACGATGTCCTGTTCAGGGGGATGCTTAGCCTTGAGTGTCGTTCTGGAGACAAAACTGTTGCCGGCTTCCCGCTGGAGTCTTTGAATTCTACGGTTGATGTCGTTTAGTTTTTCGTTGATGATAGCGGTCTGCTCTGCATCGCTTCCAGCGAGCTTTTTCTGCAGTTCAAAGGGGCATAATCGATACGTCAGGATGTTGAGTTCAGGGGGGGTGATGAGCTGAAAATCCGGTCTTTTTTCTATTTCGTCGGCAAACTTTCGGGCGGTCTCGATGCCGTGGTCGATGAGCAGGCCATAGCCCCGGCTGCCCATAATTTTTAGGGCGCTGTCGAGTATCAGTGAGTTGGCTTCCCGTGATCCTGACGGCGATTTGATGCCTAAATCCACCGATCCCGGGCGGTTGACATAATTGGCATGATAAATGACCCCGTCCATAAGGGTTGGATCTTTAAAATAGACCATACCGCAGCTCATGGGCATATAAAACTGTTTGTGTCCGTCGATGGTTATGGAATCGGAAAGTTCGATGCCCGAGAGCAGGTGACGGTATTTTTCCGACATCAGTGTCGGCCCTCCCCAGGCCGCATCCACATGAAAGTGGATTCTATTTTCGGCACAAATTTCACCCAATTTTAAAAGCGGATCTACGGAACCGGTTTCCGTGGTTCCGGCAATGCCGATTACCGCTAAAATGGCTGTTTTTTTTGAACTTTTATTTAACGTATGGATGGTTTTTTCAAGCGCTGTAAGATCGATCCGATTCTTTTCATCCACATCTACGGCCACAATATTTTGGTTGCCGATGCCGAGCAGCCCGCCGGCTTTATTCAGTGAATAGTGACCCCGTTTTGACACAAGAATCACGCTTCGTTTTATTTCGTATGCCTGATAGGCAGCCTGAAGACCTTCTTTTTCCACACCGTCAAAACCGGTTTTAGGGGCAAGTCGCGTATTTCGAGCGACCCACAGCGCCGTGAGGTTGGAGAGGGTGCCGTTTTCAGTAAAACAGCCTAAGGTCGTGCGGGTGCTCTGGATATGTTCATTGTAAAAAGCGTCACTATTTTGGTAAATTAGCCGGTGAATTTTGGCCAACACCTGCTTTTCCACCGCCGATACCACCTTGGAGGTTTCGATTTTAACCATATTTTGATTCAAGGCAGCCACGATGGTTTTGACGTGAACCATAAAAAAAGGAATGGCAGATGTCATATGACCGACGAAATAAGGTGAGGCCACATTCACCGCATGGGGGGCGATGTCTTCAATCAGATCGGTAATGACGTCGGCCAGTTTTTTTTCAGGATTTTGGCGGATAAGGCTGTCTGTGAATCTGTCGGCCAGATCCTTCAGGCTGATCTCTTCGGTAAAACCGACATGTGTTTTAAGAAAGTCGTGGAGCCCGAACAGGATCTGCTCCATGTACTTGATCAATGTTGACCTTGAAGCGTCGTTTTCCGGCCGGATGAATGTTCGTGTCAGGGCCGGCCAGTCGGCCACAAGTTCTTTTTTTTTGGGTATGGTGTTATTTTTCTTCATTGGCTGTTTTATCTGAAAATATGGTTCTTTGAACCTTGACTGTCCCGCATTTCGAGAGTCAGAGTTCTCTGGCGCTACCTGAAGAATTGCTGCAAGAGTTTGAAGTGAACTAAAGTTTAAAGTGAGCTAAAGTTAAGGAATTCTACCAATTATATAAAATCATCGGAGTGAAGCGACTCCATAACTTCCCCGCTTTATACGGGATAAATACGCACTTTAGATCACTTTAGGCACTTTTAACTTGTACGGTTTTGAGTAAAACAGCTCCTTTCAGGGGCAAACCAAAGCTGGTTTTTTGGAACAAGATTCTTTACTATTCCATGCCCTAGTAGCATGGCAGGGAACTGATGCCAAATCAAATCTTTTCGGGGTCTTCAATTTGCCTATAAAGAGCGAACAAAAGAACTGTTGAAAAACAAGACTCCGGTGTAGAAAAATCCAACACACCTTTAACTATTTATAATAAAACAGTTAATTTTAAATTAAGACATAATTTTATTCTTTAATCCTGCCGTCGTGTAGAATTATCCTACAAATTATTATGAAGCACAAAACATTCTTGTGAGTCTCTGACCATCATAAAATGTTGTATGATATTAATATATTGAGTCATTAAATAAAGAATTTTTCCTGAAATGGCACACCCTTTGCTCTATATATCCACAAAACAGAAAACAAAATAAAAAAAACCATAATAACAAAGGAGCGAGACAAATGGCAGAAAAAATTAAAAAAGATCAGAGAAGTCGCCTGGGTTACGGATCATCTTACAGAAAAGGCGAAAAAGCGGATCTTGGTAAAAAAGGTGAGATCGATGCGGTTTTGGGTGGCCAGGTGTGGATGGTGAAACCGGATAAAGATGCCATGGCGGCAAATCCCTGTCTTTGGATGGAAGCCGGTGTTGTAAAAAACAAAGATTGCAACAATTACTATGACTGTACATCATGCAAATACGATCTCGGTATGAAAAAACAGGTGGAAAAGGGCAAACAGATGAGCTGGCAGGATGCCATGAGAAGAAGACCTGATATGGACAGAGTCTGTCGGCACAGTCTCACCAATCGTATTCGAGAAAGGGTGTGTGCTTACGACTATCAGTGCGGCAGTTGTGACTTTGACCAGTTTTTTGAGGATGTCATGAGTCCTAGAACAAAAAGCATGCCTTTTGAAATGGAGCATGTGAAGGGCTTTGATGTTCCCGTCGGATACTATTTTCATAACGGACATACCTGGGCCCGAATTGAAAGCGGCGGATATATTCGAATCGGTCTGGATGATTTTTCTCTCAAGCTTCTGGGAAAAGCAGATGCTTTCGATCTTCCCTTAATGGGCAAGGAACTGGATATGAACAAGATTGGCTGGGGCCTGAAGAGAAAAGAAAATCTGGCCGATGTTCTGTCTCCCATTGATGGTGTGATTACAGAGGTGAATTCCAAAGTAAGGCAGAATCCGGGACTTGCCAACCGTGAGCCTTACGGCGAAGGATGGCTTTTCATGGTGCGAACGCCGGATATCAAGAAGACGGCTAAAAAGCTGATGACCGATACGGAAGGGTTTGAATGGATAAATGGTGAAGTGAAACAATTAGAGGGCATGATCGAGGAGGTTGCCGGTCCTCTCGCTGCAGACGGTGGTTACCTGCAAGAGGATATCTTTGGTAATATTCCGGATCTCGGCTGGAAAAATTTAACCAAAACTTTTCTCAAGACGTGATCTGGATTATCGAGAGCCAAAAATATTTACCACAAAGGCACGAAGACACAAAGAACAAATGTATTTTAGTGTCTTTGTGTCTTGGTGGCAATAAAAAATTATTACCATAAATAAGGAAGAAAAATGGGGTCAACACGTCGGGAAAATCAATCGCCGGAAAAAAACCATCCTTGCTTGTGGATGCAAGCCGGAGTGGTTCACCGTAAATTTTGTGACATTGATTATGATTGTTCCCCATGCCGTTTTGACAGGATTATGCGGCAGGCAGCCATTCAAAACAAAAAGCTGAAAGAAGAAGGAAAAACCCCAAAAGGAAAGAAGGCTGAGATCGTTTTTTGGAAAGATCGATTAAAAGAGCTGCCGACAAACCAGCGCCCATGTCTTCACCATATGAAAGGTCGTATCGACTTTAGGGCCTGTACCCATGAATACCGGTGTGGAAATTGTGAATTTGATCAATATTTCCAAGATCAATATACGGTGCATGCCTTTGTCAGGCCGGTAGATTTTTTGGATGTTGAAGGATTCAAAATTCCCCAAGGATACTATCTCCATCAGGGACATTGCTGGGCAAAATTGGAGGAAGGTTCCGAAGTGAGGTTGGGCATTGATGATTTTGCCTTGCGCCTCTTGGGTCCTCTGGATCAGATTAAGGCCCCCCTGGTGGGCAAGGAGATACAGCAAAACCGTTCGGACATCCTCATGAACCGCGGCAAGTTTGAAGCAAAGGTGCTTTCGCCGATCAGCGGCGTCGTTACAGCGGTAAATTCCAAATTGAGAGAACAAGGGAACGTGGCCAATGAAGATCCCTATTCAGAAGGCTGGATCTTAAGGATTCATTCTTCTAACCTTCGGCAGGATCTCAAAAATCTGATGATCGGCGATGAAACCGAAACGTTTTATTCACAAGAGATCCACCGCCTGTATGAGGTGATAGAGGATACGGTCGGTCCCCTTACAGCAGACGGCGGCCAGCTGAACAATGATATTTTTGGGAATCTACCTCAGCTGGGGTGGGAACGGCTTATAAAACTTTTTCTGCACACCTAACTAGTGTCCATCCATAAATGGCCATTTTTGTCCTGCTCGGCGTTCTCCGCGGGTTTCCGGTTGCGGCGTACAGACGTACGCCTCACCGCAAACCCTTGTGCGGCCTTGATCAGAACAAAAATTGCTCATTTCTGAATTGGACATCTATTGTGTTCATTTTGAACTCATGGATGGACACTAACCAACCCGGACAACTCGGAAATTCGAAATCCGAAACGATATCGAAATTTAAATTTTTAAATGTTCTAAGCTTTACGATGAATGAATTACCGGTCAGAAAAATGTGACCTCATCTTTTCTCCAATTTTTTAAATTCATCTTCCAAAAGAATCTTACAGTATCGACAGAGTTGATCTGATTTTCGGTCCACATCTTTAATACTGCGGCAGTAATGCATGATGCAGGTATTGTCATTGCAATGGCGCAGGTTAAACGTATGCCCCAGTTCGTGAAGGACCTCTTTAACCACCCGATTTTCGAATTTTTTTTCGATATTTGCAATAGAAAGGCCTTCTTGTAGCCTAAATGTCGATACGATGCATGCTTTCCCGGCAAGTTGGGCTTCTCCGTAGACATGGGTCAGAATCGGGATAAAAAGGTCAACATTGGTAATTGCAACGATTTTGGCGGCCGGAGAGGGTGATGTGCTCGCCAGTTTTTCGAGAATGGCTGTGGAGTGATACTGGTCCCTTGTTAGGTCGTAGGCAAAATTGACATTTTGCAGTAAGGATTTTATCTCAGCTTGAAAGCCGAATGTTCGGTGTATTTCCTGACCCAGGAGTTGGTAATTACAAGCATCAATGTTTTCGATGGGGGAAATGATGATTTTTTGCAAGATTTAGATGATAACCTCATTTATAGACGCGTGAAGCCGCCTGTTTAAAAACATTGCCGCTTCAGGTATAATTAAATTTTTGCTGAAAGAACTCGTGAATAAGGGCTCGTAATGAAAGAACCTGCCCCGGCTATTAATATAAGGTCTCTGTTTTAACAAAAGGTTTCATCCATAACGTTAAATCGCCGATGGTTCTTTCAAAACGATCCCTAATCCACTCAGACAGCTTCCAGTCAAAAATTTAATCATACCTGAAGCTTTTTCTTGTTGGGTCGAAGCTGAAAGCGAAGACCAATGAAATCGATTGGTTTCAAAAGACTAAACATTTACATATATCCGAGTTGTCAAGCCGGTTTTTGCAGCTTGTATCGCTTGATTTTACTGTAGAGGGTAGAGCGGTCTATCCCCAGTATTTCCGCACATTTTTTAATATTCCATTGATTGTCGTTAAGCATTTGGGTGATGTGTATCTTTTCAACCTCTTGAAGGGAATTGTCTTTTGAAGGAATACAGTATTCAGGTCTGAAAATTGGCAGATCTTCAGGCAGAATGTAACGACTTTTGCTGACCACCACTGCCCGTTCTATTGCATTTTCGAGCTCTCTGACGTTTCCCGGCCATTCATAGAGCATCATTTCGTCCATGGCATCCCGGTTGATGCGGTCGATGGACTTGTTGGTTTCCTGGGTAAAACGACGCAGAAAGTGTTCGGCCAGAAGCGGAATATCTTCTTTGCGTTCCCGAAGGGGGGGAATCTCAAAAGAGATCACATACAGGCGGTAATAAAGGTCTTCACGAAAGATTCCCTCTTTGATAGCAGCTTCGAGATTTCTATTGGTGGCCGCGATAACTCGAAAATCCGATTTGAGGGGCTGAGTCCCTCCCACTCGATAAAATATGCGATCTTCCAGCACCCTCAAAAGGTCGATCTGCATTCTCATGCTGATCTCTCCGATTTCGTCTAAAAAGAGGGTGCCGCCGTGGGATATTTCCAGGCGTCCTTTTTTGGTTTCTTTGGCGTCCGTGAACGCCCCTTTTTGATGGCCGAAAAGCTCGCTCTCCATAAGGTGTTCTGGAACGGCGCCACAGTTGACAACCACAAACGGGCCTTCACAACGGGAACTGTTTGAATGAATGGCTTTGGCGGCAAGTCCTTTGCCGGTCCCGGTTTCACCGGTTATCATAACTGTTGATTCCCTGGGTGAAACATCCATGATAAGATCGAATATTTCCTGCATCGGCCTGGACTGACCGATCATACTCTCGAATCGGGTTCGATCCTTGAATTGGGCTTTTAGATATATGTTTTCTCGAAGCTGGGCCTGATTTTTGAGTATTTTATCAATGATAATCCCCAATTCATCCGGATCAAACGGTTTCAAAAGATAATCATAGGCCCCGTTTTTCATCGCCTCGATGGCCGTTGCGATGGAACCGTACGCGGTGATCATCACCACAGCCACGTCGGGATCACTTTCTTTGACATGTTTTAAAACATCCAGCCCACTTATTCCTTCCATCTTGATATCGACCAAAAGGATATCGTAGCGGGTGCCTTTTAGCTTTTTTAAAGCGTCTTCCCCGCTGGCCGACGTATCAATATAATGACCATCCCGTTCAAGCCATCCGGCCAAAGATTCGCGCATAATGGGTTCATCATCAACGATAAGGATCTTCGTGACGAGCATGGATACCTCCAGCTAAACTGATTCGTGTTTCAAAGGAATTTCTATAATGAAAGTGGTACCGTTTCCTTTTTCGGATTGAACATTGATAGAACCGTGGTGTTCTTGAATAATGCCGTAAGCCAAAGAGAGTCCAAGTCCCACCCCTTTCCCTTTTTTCTTGGTTGTAAAAAAGGGTTCAAAAAGTCTTGAAAGATTCTCATCGGATATGCCCACCCCGGTATCCTTGAAAAAAACCGTGACCTTGCCGTTTTTCGAAGAATGACGTGTCGTGATGATCAACTCGCCTTTGCCGGCAGCTTCCATTGCTTCTGCAGCGTTGGAGACGATGTTCATGAAAACCTGCTGAAGCTGGTCTTCTGAGCCGGTAAGATCAGGCAGATCCGGATCCATTCGTTTTTCGACTTTGATGTTGTTGATTTTGAGCAGGTTCGAATTCAATACCAGTGTTTTTTCGATGAGCCGGTTTATGTTTAATTGCGTTAAGCGCATTTTGGATTGCCGGGAAAAGGCCAGCAAATTCGAAACAATACGGCTGATTCGACGGGTTTCCGTTTCCATGAGGGTCAGATATCGCTTGAATTGTTCCATCTCCTTGGGGCTGACAGGGCCTTCGTCGATAATCCGTTTGATCAGCATGATCAGGTTTAATATCCCGGCGTTGGGATTGTTGATTTCATGGACCACAGAGGCCGACAATTTGCCGAGAGAGGCCATCTTGTCCTGGTGGATGAGTTTGGAATGGGTTTCTTTCAACTGACGGGTTCGTTCTTTCACCATTTGTTCCAGGCGACGGGTAATTTTCTCCTCTTCTATCTTTCGTTCGGTAATGTCCCGGCTGATTTCAATGAATTTTGAGATTTGACCATTGCTTTCCCAGATGGGAAAAATGCTAATTTCCATATATCGACGTTCACCATTGTGGTTTAAACGGTTCATGACCTTGGTCACCGGCCTTTTGTTGTCAATGACTTTTTTTAACGGGCAGACGATATCATCAAAACTGCACGGCGTGTTACTTTTCTGATAGACCTCATGGCATTTTTTTCCGATGACCTCGTTACGGGCATAACACATCTTTTCCAGAAACGTCTCATTGACATCAACAATTTCCTTTTCAGGGGTAATCACCAATATGAACTCCTGGATACCGTTGAGAATGGTTTCCATCTCCTCTGTTCGTTCTCTTAGCTTTTGTTCCTCGATTCCAATGGCTTTCCAAAATATTTTAAAGACATCGTATGCCATGAGACGGATGTGAGGGGGTCTGGTTTTGAGAATATCTTCAAAAAGATGCTGTTCTTGCGTGAGAATAATGATCAGGTGAACATTGTATTTTGAATCATACAGTTCGTGATAATCGGTGACGGTCAAAAGGTTCCTTTTTCCGGCGAGCACCATACCCGGACTCTTGGGATCGGGATCGGCAACAGCCACGATGGCGGCATTGACACCTTCTTGTTTATAGTCAAAGGTTGTCTTTTCAAGAATTTCTTTACAAAAAATTCCCCCACCCACAAGGGCGATATTCATTATTGGAGACGTTTGATTATTCATGTTTTCGAATTATCATGCTCCAGGATCGGTTTCAAGGCTATTTTCATCTAAACTGAGCGTTTCAAATAGTGACAGGACTATAAAAACAATTATTCTGATTTATATATATTGCTAACATTATTAATGGATTCCATCTAACCGGCGGATATATTAAAGAAATAAATTGTCACCATTTGAAACCCTTCGGGCTTGCCGAGTTTACCGAATTTGCTGCGTTATGAGACAGTTGCAGTAGCAGACGGAGGTTTATCCCGCTTAATATAGCGGGGCTGCATGTCTTATGCTTTGTATATTCGGCAAACTCGACAATCGCTCAATTCAGATTTCACCATGTGTTCAGTCGGTTGAAAAGATAAAACAGGCGTTTTCATCATGTGTTAAATTGGAACGGATGAATTTAACAGGTATCTTATGACTATGTATTAATTTATGGTTGACAAATTTAACACATAGGGAGTAAAAGGTTTCTTTGGTTGTGGTCCATGAGTTCATAAGTGAATGAAGTTTGGATTCAATCTTCCTCATCTATTATTCAAAACACAACATAAGGAGTTCCACATGACTGATAAGATCCTCGGATCCGTTCTTGTTGTCGGGGGTGGAATAGCCGGAATGCAGGCCTCACTGGACCTGGCGGATTCCGGATATCTGGTTCACCTGGTGGAAAAATCGTCCGCCATCGGTGGCGTAATGAGTGAACTGGATAAAACGTTCCCCACCAACGATTGTGCAATGTGAATTATTTCACCCAAACTGGTCGAGGTCGGCCGGCATCTTAACATCAACCTTATTACCTGTGCTGAAGTTGATAAGGTTGAGGGTACTGAAGGAAATTTCAAAGTCACAGTCAATAAAAGCCCCCGCTATATTGATCTCGATAAATGTACATCCTGTGGCGATTGCGTCGAGGTGTGCCCTGTCTCATTACCCAGCGAATATGATCAAGGTTTTATCGAAAGAAAGGCAACGTATAAAAAATACGCCCAGGCGATCCCCGGTGCATTTGCCATACAAAAAGCAGACCAGGCGCCTTGCCGCCTGGCATGCCCTGCCGGTTTGAACGTTCAGGGATATGTTCAGATGGTGGGCCAGGGTAAATATAAAGAAGCCCTCAAAATTATTATGGAAGACCTGCCGTTACCCGGTGTGCTGGGGCGCATTTGTCCCCATGGATGCGAAGATGCATGCCGCCGGTGTGATGTGGATTCTCCGGTGGGTATCCGGAATCTAAAGCGGTTGGCTGCAGACCAATTTGATCCCCGGGATATAGAGATCGCATGCCTTCCTGCAAGGGATGAAAAAGTGGCCATCATCGGTTCCGGTCCGGCAGGATTGTCTGCCGCGTATCATTTGGCCCGCAAAGGGATTTTATCCACCATATATGAAGCCTTGCCTGAAACCGGTGGTATGCTGCGGGTGGGGATACCCGAACATCGGTTACCGAGGGAAATCCTGGATCAGGAAATTGAGGTCATTACCAAGCTGGGTGTCGAAATTAAAACCGACACGCCTTTGGGTTCGGATTTAACCGTGGATGATCTGTTCGACCAGGGATATAAAGCGATTTATCTGGGCATCGGCGCCCATAAGGGCATCGAGCTGGGCGTTCCCGGTGAAAAGGCCAACGGCGTTCGCCAGGGGGTTGATTTTTTAAGGGAAGTGAACCTCACCGGAAAAGCCGATGTGGGTAAAGATGTCGCCATTATCGGCGGCGGGAACGTGGCCATTGACGTGGCCCGCTGTGCGGTTCGGCTGGGGGCAAAAAATGTTAACAT
>Ga0209928_1000313_pt1 | contig 10842 bp, 9 predicted proteins | sample SalPonF2_B_D2_MG_FD_185727 | JGI IMG/M metagenome (GOLD analysis project Ga0209928, IMG submission 185727) | Salt pond soil microbial communities from South San Francisco under conditions of wetland restoration - Salt Pond MetaG SF2_B_D2_MG... ...
CGATCACGCGGTCGCCCACGCGGAGAATCATTCCGCCGATCAGCGACGGGTCTTTCCGCCAGGTCACCAGCGGCTCGGCGTCCAGTTCCTCTCGGACGAGGTCGGCCACCGCCCGCTTCTGCTCGGCATCGACTTCCGCGGCCGTGGTGACGGTCACCTCCACCTTGCCTTCGCGCTGATTGAGCCGGTGGCGGAAGGACCGGCGGATGCCCGGCAACAGCACAAAGCGGCCGTTGCGGGCCAGCAGCATCAGCAGAGCCTCCATCTTCTCGCTGACGCGCCCGGCGAAGACTCGCCCGGTGAGTTCCACTCGCTCTCGCCGGGTCAGCAGCGCCGCACAGAGAAGCGCCTTGGCCTCCGGCATACGGTCCATCAACTCCTGCAGGGCGTGCAGCTCCGCGTCGAACTCCTCGGCGTCGGCGTCCTCGGCCAGCAGGTCCAGCATGGCCTGGGCGTAGGTCTCCGACACGGCCCACAACCGCGGGTCCATCACCGTGTCAACCTGTGCGGCGGCCTGCATGCGGAGTCTATCCCTTCAAGCCCGCCTGGCGTACATCCGCCATCGCCTCGTCGATCAGCCGTCGGGCCTCTTCGTCGTCAATCTTCTTGTGCAGAATGCGCTCGGCCATCTCGGCGGCCAGTTCCGCGGAAGTCCCGTAGAGGTCCCGCAGGGCCGCCTCCCGCGCCCGCTCCACTTCCTGCCGAGCGCTTGCCCCGGCCTGGAGAGCCTCCTGCCGCGCGGCCTGGAGGATTTGCTCGCGCGTCTCGGCCGCCTCTTTCCGGGTTTGCTGCAGCAGGGCCTCGGCGTCGGCATCGGCGCTGTCCAACTGCTCTCGATAGAGCCGCAGCAGCTCCTCGGCCTCGGATTCGCGCTTCTTGGCGCCCTCGATGGCGGAGGAAATGTCCTGCTCGCGCCGGCGGATCTGCTCGATGACCGGCTTCCAGGCGTAGCGGCCCAGGACGAACAGCAGCCCGGCGAAGATCAGCAGCGCCGCGACGGCCTGGCCGAGGTCGCCGGGGTAGATGTCGCCGGCCCCCTCCTCGGCGGCGACGCCCGGCGCGGCGCACAGCGCGAGCGCGAGTGCGGTGAGCAGGACCCGTCTTCGCGCAAGCGCCAATCGCATGGCCGGCCTCCGGCTGGGGTGGGGGTGGGCGTCAGATGAACAGCACGCCCAGCATGCACACCACAATGGCGAAGAGCATGCCGCCCTCGACCATCGCGGCCGTGATGATCATCGGCGTGAACATCGGTCCGGCGGCCTCCGGCTGGCGGGCGATCGACTCGATGCAGTTGCCGCCGATCCGCGCGATGCCGAAGCCGCCGCCCACCGCGCACAGCCCCGCGCCGAGGCACGCGCCGACAATGGCCAGCGCCTTGGCCATCGGCACGCGCTCTTCCGGAGCGAGCGGCGCCGGCGGCGGCTGCACCGGCGGCTGCACGGAAGCCTGCACCTTGTTTTCACCTTCGGTCACGGTCACCGTCGCGGTGTCCTGCGCGAAAGCGCCAACGGCCGAGGCCAGCACCGCAACGGCCAGCACGATCAGACCCAACGTCTTCATTGTGTTCTCCTGCTCAGGTTCCCGCGTTCCGCCGTCCAACGCATAAAGTCCTTTATTTTACAGCGCCCCACGGCATTCCGTGTAGCCAAAACCGCGGCCGGTCCAATGCTTAATGCTCCGCCTCCACGTACAGGCCGAGAAACACCGCGCTGAGGAACGTGTAGATGTACGCCTGGAGCACGGCCACCATCAGTTCCAGCAAATCCACCAGCACGCTGCCGACGATGCAGAACGGCCCGACGTAGAACACGTGCACGATGGCCGACTGCATCGCCTGCACGATGAACATCATCAGCACGGCCAGCAGCACGTGCCCGGCCAAAATGTTCGCCATCAGGCGGATCATCAGCGAGAAGCACTTGAAGAATACGCCCATCAGCTCCAGCAGCATCATCGGCAGCGCCAGCACCACCCCGACCATGCCCGGTGTCCGGGGCGCCAGCCCCTTGGCCCATAGAGCCGGGGCCAGGAGCCCGCACAGCCACATCGGCCGGTGCGTCTGCCGGCGGTAGCGTTGGGCGGTCCTGCGAAGCCCGCAGAAGAGGATGGCGATCAGCGTCAGCATGCCCAGCGCCCCGCAGACGGTCGGGATGCTCGTGGGCGTGGCGCCGATGTGCAGGCCGGCCAGTTCGCCCAGCGGCATCAGCGGCAGCAGGCCGATCAGGTTCATGCCCAGCACGAACACGAACAGCGTCAGCAGCAGCGGCAGGTAGTCGTAGGCTTTGTCGTGCAGGGCGGGGCGGGCGATCACATCTCGCACGAAGACGATCAGGGCATCCAGCACATTGGCGGCCCCGGCCGGCTTGGCCTTCCAGCGGCGGGCCATCATCATCAGCACCGCCACGAGCACCGCCGCAACCAGCAGCATGGAGAAGATGCCGCTCGACATCCACGTGACGGTCATGCCGGCCACCCGCACCTGGCAGCCGGGCCAGGGGTGGTCGGTCACGTGCTCAATCAGGTTGAATTCCGCAAGAATCATCTTCTAACCGGTTCGACGGCTTATCACCTCAGGCGTCAGCAACGGCGACGTCAACGACAACGACTGGCCACGGATTACACGGATGGTCACGAATTACACGAATGCCCAAGGGGGCTTCCCGGCGCCATAGTATCGCAGCAACGCTTCACACCGAGCGTCAGGCGCCGCGGGAGTGTCCTCACGCGCGTGCCGCACGGGTGTCGGAGACAGCCGTGGCGCCCGGCAACGCTCCACGATCCAGCCTGCGCCGACCGCTCCCTTCCGGTCGCGGTTCCTTAACGGCGCTCCGCGGGTGCAGCGCTGTTGCCGGGTCTCTATTCTTCCGGGTCGCGCCGGACGCGCCGCCGCGTGCTGACGGCGGTGAACGGGCTGTCTCGCTCGATCTCGCCCAGCGCCACGCGGCGGGCGTCTTGCCGCAACGCCCGCACAAGCCACACCACCTCGCCTGCCAGCATGACGAAGTAGAACACGCACGTCCAGACCAGCAGCGCCGCCGGGGCCGCCAGGCCAAGCTGCCACGCCGCCACGGCCAGCCCGCCGGCCAGCAGGCCCTTCGGCAGGCACACCGCGAGGTAGGCGAAGGTCGCCTTGCCCGGCCCGTCCTTCGCCCGGCTTGCCACGAACAGCCCCGTCGCCAGCGTGACGCCGGAGCAGATCGCCCCGGCCACCGACATCGCCGCCAGCCCGGCCGGTCCGGCCCAGTGCAGCGTCGGCCCGGCGCCCACGGCGGCCGCGGCCGCGGCGAAGCCCAGCACCCACGCCGCCAGCGCCGCGACGGACACGCACATTCGGCCGTCGCGGTTCGGGGCATTGCCGGGGATTTGGCGCGCGGTCATGGGCGCTCCGGGTTGGGGGGCTCCTCCGCGTCGACGTCCTGGCGAAGCTGCTTCGCCTGGCGGATAAGCCGATGCAGGCCCAGGCCGAAGCCGATGCACCCGCCCAGCAGCAGAAAGCCGGGGATCGTGCCGAACCGCCAGTCCAGCAGGTAGCCGGCCAGCAGGAACACGCCGAACGTGAAGATGAAGCTCACGCCCGCGGAAGTATAGTGTAAGGCCCGCCGCATCCGCCGCTCCCGTCGGTCTCAGGCAATTCTACCACAGTAGGACCGCCAGGGGGCTCTGTCAAGCAACTCGCTCGCCGTCAAACTCGCTCGCAGCCTGTTGACCGCTCCGGTGTTTGCCGATAGACTAAGCCGACTCGCCTTGGCCGCTCCGGGCGGGAAGACAACCGGCAATGACGGGCCTTCGCCGACCTAGCTCAACGGTAGAGCACAGCTTTCGTAAAGCTGAGGTTGTGGGTTCGAATCCCACGGTCGGCTTTTCCATTTCCAAATTCCAATTTCCATTTCCCATTTTCGATTTCCAAAAGGACGGCGGGCGACGGCGGATCTTGCAGTGCAATCCGAACCGGCTTAGACGCTCGCGTCTCGCGGCCGCATGCACTGGTAAGCAGCAAACGGAGCCTTGAATGAGCATCGAGTTTGACATCCGCCGCGTGCCGTTCAGCCGGCGAGAGAGCCACTACGCCATTTCCCACGTCCACAACCGCCCCGAGGCGCCGGACGGTCTGTACCTGCGGCACATCTACGCCGGCGCGGGTACGCCCGTGTTCGCCCTGCAGGCCCTGCGGGGCGCCGAGCCGGTGGAATCGCACATTACGGCCACGCCCGGCAAGCTCACGCTCTCGGCCGGGGCCGGCGCGGTCGAGTTCATCATGCCGGATACGAACGTCCTCCGCATCCGCGGGCGGGGCCTGGGCCTGCGGCTCAGCGCCACGGTGGATTTCGCCTCTCACTGGGCGCTGATGATCCGGCCGGCGGCGAGGGCGAGCGCCGCCGCTGGCGGTCGATCATCGGCGACAGCAAACTCCTGTTCGTGCCGGTCGTCGGGCGGATGGATGTATTTGCCCCGTGGGCGCCGAAGGAGGGCGCGCGCCACCGCCACCACGGCTGCGTGCCGATCACTGTCGACCTTGGCGCCGACGGCGAGCCGTACGAACTGGCCTTGTTCGGCTACCAGAGCGAGATCGACCCTCCGGAGATCTCCGAGGGCTTCGACGCCGCGGCCGATCGCGCGGAGGCGGACTTCGCCGCCTGGCGAGACGCCTGCCCGCCCGCGCCGGCCCGGTACGCCGAGGCCCGCGAACTGGCGGCGTATATCGGCTTCTCGGCCACGGCGCCGCCGAGCGGCAACTTCTTCGCGTTGGTGATGCTGATGAGCAAGAACTGGATGAACAACGCGTGGAACTGGGACAACTACTTCAACGCGTGGGCGAGCACGTGCCGGGACCCGGACTTCGCGTGGGAGCTGTTCCGCCTGCATCTCCGCCACCAGCACGAAACCGGCGCCCTGGGCGACGCGATCAACGAGCGGAAGATCGGCTGGTCGTACACCAAGCCGCCCGTCCACGGCTGGATGCTGCGGCGGATGATGGACGTTTCGGAGAAGATCGACGACGCCCGACTGGCCGAGGCCTACGAACCGCTCGTCCGCTGGACGGAGTGGTGGTTCCGCTATCGAGACGACGACGGCGACGGCATCTGCCAGTACCACCACGGCAACGATAGCGGCTGGGACGATGCATCCGCCTTCGACATCGGCTCGCCCAATGAGGCGCCGGACCTCAACGCGCTGCTGGTGGTGCAGATGGAGGCGCTGGCGGATATCGCCGAGCGGCTGGGCAAGGCGGAAGACGCGGCCGTGTGGCGCGGACGCAGCGAGGAGATGCTCCAAGAGTTCATCGAGCACAGTTGGCGGGATGGGCAGTTCGTGGCCATGGAGAGCGGCACGCACCGCTATGGCGGGAGTCGGGATTCCCTGCTGAACTTCATTCCGCTGGTGCTCGGCCGGCGGCTGCCGGCGGAGATCCGCAAGGCCATGGTGTCCGGGCTGACGGCCGAGGGGCGGTTCCTGACCGAGTGGGGCCTGGCGACCGAGGCGGTCAGCAGCCCGGAGTTTTTGCAGCAAGGCTACTGGCGCGGGGCCATCTGGCCGCCGCCGACGATGATGATCATCGACGGGCTGGCCGATGCGGGCGAGAAGAAGCTCGCGGCCGACCTCGCCGAGCGATTATGCCGGATGGTGGCCACGCACGGCTTCGGCGAGAACCACGACGCGCTGACCGGGGAGATTCACTACGACCCGGCCTACACGTGGTCCGTCAGCGTGTTTCAGATCCTCGCGGCGGAGCATCTGGACGAGAGGCCGGCCCCCGCGGGCTGCCTGCCGACGGATCGGCCGCTTGCCCGTTGATGGCCCGGAGGTGCGCTGCGGGGTGCTTGCGGTGTTCCGGTGAGGCCTGAAGGGCCTTACGCTCGATGGGCTTGCGGGCTTCATCGGGGCGCCGAGCCCCAACGCCCCCATGGCGCGCATAGAACCCAGGTGCCGCATGCGTGCTGGATGCCCAGCAAGTAGCTGGCGTTACTTGTACTTGCGCGCCTTGTGCATGTCCACCAGCAGGCGGTTGTCCTCGTAGAATCCTTCCCCGTCGATCTGGATGAGCCCCTCGGCGCGGGTGGCGAAGTACCGCAGCAGTTGCAGGTTCGTGCGGAAGGTCTCGCGCCCGGCGTGCGCGCCGGGCAGCTTGCACGCCACGACCACCTTGGTGGCCTCCAGGTGCTTGGCCGCCTTGCGCGTGTTGCCGGAGACGCCCGGGCGCTTCAGCCGCCGGGCGAATTCCATGATCTCCTCGCGGGTCAGGCAGTTGGGGCTGCCGTCGTCGCGGTTGCACTGCAGCGTGATCATCTGCCCGGTCTTCAGGCAGGTGAACTGGGCGTGCTCCCACGTGGTGGAGTTCAGGCTCGCACCGCCCAGGTTCTCCGGCTTGAGCGGCGCCTCCTGGCTGGCGAGCCACTCCAGGGCGTGGGCCAGGGCGGGGATGCGGTCCGACGCGCAGAACGCGCGCATGTAGAAGGCGTTCGGGCTGGCCTCGGCCGACCAGCCGGGCGCCATGTCCGCCTTGCGGACCTTCTTGCGGGGCGCCGCGCCGGGGGGTGCGGGGCCTTTCTTTGAGCCGAACAGCGATGACAACAGTCCCATGAGGGGCTCCCAAGCAGCAGTCACGCGCAGCGAACCCAGTAGAAAGGACTTCGGCTGGGTTCCTGTTCATTCCGTATGAAGAGCACGTTAAGCATTTCCTTTGAGATGGGGCTTGCCAAGCCATCAGTTCCGCCTCAATTCGGTATTCGCTCGGCTGGAGCGGAACCCGGCGGCTGTTGGGGCGTCGGAATGTGTGGAAACGCCAACCGGCAGGCGGGTATGTTGTACGCTTCTGGAAGGGAAGCAAGCCGATGGTTCGAGGATGGCGATACATGGCGGCGGTGTGCCTGTTGGGGCTGTTGGCGGCTGCGCCGCGGCCGGCGGCCGGGCAGACGAGGCCCGCGCGGACCCGGCCCGCCTCTCGGCCGGTCTCCACGCGGCCCACGACGCGGCGTACGTCTTGGCCCACGACGTGGCCCGAGACCTGGCCCGCGACGGGGCCGTCCACGCGCCCCTCCACGCGCCCCTCCACCCGGCCGGACGAGCCGGACCCGGACGAGCAGACGCTGCGCGAGTTGGGTGTCGAGCCGACGGCGGACGCTATCTTTAAGTATCTGCGAGAGATGCACCCGACCGAGAAGCAAACGCGCCGCGCGGCCGAGTTGATCGCAGACTTCAGCAGCCCGCAGTGGAGGGTGCGTGAGGACGCCACGGCCGAGTTGATAAAGATGCCCTGCCTGCCGACGGAACTGCTGCACAAGGCCGCCGAGAGCGAAGACCTGGAAGTCCGCGCCCGCGCCGAGGAAGTCCTTTCCCGGCGGGAAGCGGACCAGGTGCGGCTGCTGATGTCCGCGTTCCGGCTGATCGAGAAGCGCCGCTTCCCCGGCTCGGCGAAGGTGGTGCTGGAGACGATCCCCCTGTGCCGCGGGGCCTACCTGCTTCGCGCGGCGGAAAACGCGCTGCGGGCCGCGGCCGGCGCGGACGATCTGCCGCGGTTGCGGAAGGCGATGAAGTCTGAAGATGTGCGGGTGCGCGCCGCCGGGATGATGGCCCTGGCCGCGGTGCTGGGCGGCAAGGCCGCCGGCGAACTGCGCCCCATGCTGCAGGACGAGGAGCATTCCGTGCGGCTGGCCGCGGCCGTGGCGCTGGCGGAACTGGAAGACCGCCAATCGCTCGCGGCGCTGGTGAAGCTGCTGAACTCCGAACAGATCGCCGTCCGCTCCCGCGCGGCGACGGTGCTGCGGGCGCTGACGGGGCGGAGCTTCCGCTACACGGCGTACGGCGATGAGAAGGATCGCCAGAAAGCCGTCGCCGCCTGGAGCGACTGGCTCAAGGCGGAGGGCGGCACGGCCGAACTCAAGCTTCCGCTGAATCTGGGCGCCTCCGGCCGGGGCGACCTCGCCGGCGGCATGCTGATCGCCACGGGCTATCGCAACCAGATCATCGAACTGGACGCCTCCGGCAAGCAGGTATGGTCGCACCAGGTTCGGGGCGTCTGGACGGCCGAGAAACTGCCGGACGGATCGATCCTCGCGGCCGGCTACAGCGAGAACAAGCTGTTGGTGATCGACCGCGCCGGCAAGCGGACGTGGGAATACGGCTGCAACGCCATCAGCGCCCAGCCGCTGGCCAACGGGAACTTTCTCGTGGCCGACTACAACGGGCGCAGGGCGTTTGAGATCACCCGCAACAAACAGATCGTCTGGTCTCACCAGACCAACGCCAACTGCATCCACGTGCAGCGGCTGGACAACGGCAATACGGTTCTCTCGGCCGGCAACGACGTGGTGGAGGTGACGCCGAAGGGGAAGACCGTGTGGAAGCACGCGGCGCAGACGATGGTCTACGGCTTCCACCGGCTGGACAACGGCAACACGCTCATGGCCCTGCTCGGAACGAACCAGGTGGTGGAGGTCACCCCGCGGGGCAAGAGCGTCTGGCAGTACGGCATCAACAACCCGGCCGACGTGCACCGCCTGCCCAACGGCAACACGCTGATCACCGGCAACGTGGAGATGGTGGAGGTGACGCCGGCCGGCAAGGTGGTCTGGAAGCGGGGCGGCAACAATTACGGTTCGGTTCGCAAGTAGCGGGCGTCGTCGGCAGGGCAAACGCATTCTCTATTGCCGGCCTTTCAGGGGCGTTGTCCGGCCCGAAGGGCCGGCAAGCGGGTAGCCGGAGGCGTAAGCCTCCGGGATGGGGCGCCTCTGCGATGCGGAGGCCCGGCGGGCCGAAAGAAGGTCCCCGTTCGCCTCTTCGAGGCGCCGATTCTTTGGACGACCCTTTCCGGAGCCTGACGGGGCCGGCACAATCCTTGCCGGGCCTTCGGCCCGGAAAGCAGTTCCCCCCTCCCGCGCGATCCGTTGTGAACCTGTTTGGGCAATTCACACCCAACTTTGCGATTGCCTTGGGCATCGTCGGCAGGCGGGTGGCAAGTGTGCGGCGGTTGGGTATAATGCTCCGCGCCGACAAGATGAAAGGAGCCCGCTGCATGCCCAAAATTCACCCGACGGCCTTGGTGGACGCATCGGCCGAGTTGGCCGACGACGTGGAGATCGGCCCGTTCTGCGTGGTCGACCGGGACGTGAAGCTCGGTCCCGGCGCCGTGCTGCGAGAGGGCGTGACCATCCGCCGCTATACGAGCCTGGGGGAGGGGAACTTCGTGGACGCTTGGACCGTGCTCGGCGGCGAGCCGCAGGACCTGAAGTTCCACCCGTCCACCGTGAGCTACCTGGAGATCGGCGACCACAATGTGTTCCGGGAGCACGTCACCATCAGTCGGGCCACGGCGCCGGGCGGCAAGACGATCATCGGCAACCACGGCTACTGGATGGTCGGCGCCCACGCCGGGCACGAGGCGGTGGTCGGCGACTACTGCATCCTGATCAACGGGGCCAAACTCGCCGGCCACACGAGGCTGGGCAAGCGGTGCGTGCTGTCGGCCGGCGCGGTGGTGCACCAATACTGCCGCGTGGGCGATGGCGCGATGTTCCAGGGCAATTCCGCCACCAGCCAGCACGTGCCGCCGTTCGTCACGTGCATTAGCGTCAACAACGTGGTCGGCCTCAACATGGTCGGCATGCGCCGCTGGCCGGGCATGACGTCGGAAGACCGCGCCCAGGTCAAGGAGGCCTTCCATATCTTCTACCGCGGCGGCAAAGGCGCCGCGGACGCGCTGCGGGAGATGGACGCACGGACGGACTGGGGCGCCGCGGCCGCGAGTTTTCGAGAGTTCGTCCGCGAGGCGCTGACGGCAGAGCCGCCGTATGCGAGGGGCCTCGTGGGCATGTGGGGCCGCCGGACCATGCGAACCGCCGACTAGAGCCGTTATTCAATTAAAATCACGCCCGTGACGTGTTCGCCGATGTACTTGGCTCGGCGGCTTGCTCAGGCATTTCTGTCGCGGCTCAGCCTGCCGGGCCTCCGGCCCTCGGCGAGCTCCGCGCTTGGCGCCGTGGCCGTTGATGCTGTTCTCCGCCGCCGGATTTCCCCTTGCGGCCGGGGCCGCGCGGGTGTATCTGTGGGGATCGATGGGGTACGGCAGATCGGACAATTCGGGCGCGGGAAACGCCGCCGCGGCCGGACGGCCGGCCGAGATAGACAAAACAGGGACAGAAATAGGTGACTGTCCCTATTATCCAAATGGGTGCCTGTCCCTAATAAGTCGGACGTCGAGAAAGGTATATGTTTATGAAATGGTTACCCATCATCGTTCCGGCAGGTGTTGTTCTTGTGATTGTCGCCTGTGGTTGTTCAGGGGAAGCCCAAAATCAGCGACATGATTCCGATAGCCATCACACCGCCCGCATGCCGGCAAGTCAGCCAGCGCCTCCTATGGTTCAGGAGTGGTTGGGAGTCGGTTTTGATTCTGATGACACCTTCCAGAAGGTGGTGGCAGGGCTGCAAGGGATGCCTGTGCAAAGGGCACGGACAGTCTTAGGTGTGTCACGTATAGTTGAGCGGACAGTAACGTTGACTACCGATGACCTAGAAGAGGCAACCGGAAAGCCTGATGAGGCAACAGCCAAGACTGCCTACGGGGTGCCCCACCTCTACTCAGTCTTCGCTGTCATCTCTAAGCCTACTGCTGGCACACTAGTTCTCGAAGTGCGACAGGGAGTGGTTGTCGATGCCGTCTTTGAAGCGGGCAAAGAGTCGGAACATCTGGTCCCAAGGCAATTCCTTGAATGGGAGTGACAGTTCTCGTACAGAGAACCGGCGGATTCGCAAGGCAATCGAGGGCGAGGCGGACGTGACGACGGACTACTTCTACAACACCTCCTGGCAGGTGCTGGAAGAGCGGCTGGGCTCGGCCGCGGCCGC
>Ga0209928_1000315_pt1 | contig 10833 bp, 5 predicted proteins | sample SalPonF2_B_D2_MG_FD_185727 | JGI IMG/M metagenome (GOLD analysis project Ga0209928, IMG submission 185727) | Salt pond soil microbial communities from South San Francisco under conditions of wetland restoration - Salt Pond MetaG SF2_B_D2_MG... ...
GGCCGTCCATGCCGGACAGGTCCATCGTGATCTTCTCGGTGTCTTCCTTGTAGAAGACGAAGTGCTCTTGATCGGGCGTGGCGAGGGCGTACCCGTCCGTCAGATCGCCGGCGCGCTGCATGTCGAGCAGGAACCGGCCGTCCCAGAACCTGCGGAAGCAGACGAACTGCTCGGGATGGGGATAGGGCCCCTTGTCGTAATAGCTCTTGGGGTAGTGTCCCCAGAAGCCCATCATGCCCCCGGCGATCGCCTGACGCCACATGAACCGGCGCGAGCCGTCCTGGGTGAGTCCGCCGCGACCGCGCAGGTACGTGTCACGCTCCTCGAACAGGTGCGGACGGTTCGAATCGGATTCGAGCTTCTCGACGATCTCGTTGTAAGCTTCCACACCGTAGCCGGAGTAGCTCTTGGCGTCGAGCGCCTCGTCCGACCGGCCTCGCGCCCAGAGCATGTGATGCCATCCGGAGCGCTCGTGCAGATAGTTGGCCCACGCGCCCAGATCCTGCTCCTCGGTCCACTCCTGCAGATCGAAGCCGTAGCCCATCACCCACCCGGGCAGCGGGCCGAGCCGCGCGGCGATGTAGCGCTGCACACGCCGGTCGACCTTGCCGTTGACCCCACCGGGCAGGCCTACGGGTGTCCATCTCCGATGCCGAGCATTGTCTCCCCACGCCCAGAGGTGCACGTACATCCCGCGCTGATGGGCGCGGACGATCGCATTCTCCAGCGCGGCGAACGTCTCGAGGTCCGGGTTGACGCTGTCGTGATCGGTATAGCTCAGCGCGTGTGCCTGGAGCCACTGGTTGATCACATGCACGAACACCCCGTTGCAGCCGTGGGCCTCGACCTCGTCCATGTACGCCTCGTACACCTTCGGGTCGGTCAGCGTCGGCGTGATGTCGGTCCAGCCATAGCCCTCCGGGTTGCCGAACTTGCGTTGATTCATGTACGTGGCGGGAAGGAAACCCTCCAGATCGTCCGGGCTGGTGACCTGGCGAGCGAACCTGTTGCCGCGGTGCGTGATGAAACCGCGCATCTGCGGGTCCGGATGCTTCGACACGACGATCGCGCCGCTGCGCCCGTGCAGGTCGTCGTCTTTCGTGGTGCCGTTCTTCCCGTCTGCCCGGGTGGAGAAACTCCACTTCCCGGTCCGCGTGCCGGTGAAGCGGAACTTCCACGTATCGTCCCCGGCGTAAAACATCCCGGTGACGTGCTCGTCCCCGCTTTCCGCGTGCGTGAACGTCACGGTCGCGACGAGGTCGAAGGGGTTGCCCTCGTACGAGTCGTTCCTCAGCGTCCACTCAAGCGTCGGCGACCACATCGTGGTCGTATTGGAAGGGTTGAACGCCCCCGACGCGATCCGCGGGGCGGGGTCGGCGGCGTGGACTCCGACGCCCCCGAGCCACACGGCGGCGAAAAGAAGGAGGGGTGACGGAATTCCGTATTTCGATTTGGATTGTTTCATAGACTCGCCTCATTCAGGAACGCATGCGCCTCCTCGCGTGACGCGGCGCCCATACTCATTGCAAAACGCTGAAATGTTTCGCCGAATTCCCGACGCATCGCCGCCAACCGGTCTACGGTGACGTTCCCGATCCTCATTCGGTTTCCTCCGGCAACGGGGCGAACAGCTCATCCGCCGTCGCGGCGTTATCATCGCCGAAGAAGATGTTCCTCCACTTCCGGCGAACCTCCGGATGGGCCATGCGGATGCCCCCGCGATGCAGATCGTCGAACAATACGGCGTTAAGCACCAGTCGACCCTTCACGTCGATCTCGATCTTTCGGGGAAAGGACATGTAATCCTTGCCGGCTTCCTCCTTCATCCGCCCACGCTGCCAGGTGTTCTCGCGTTCGTGCCAGTGGATAACGAGCCGGGCCTCCCGCGGGTCGACGGTATGCACCTCGACCCGCGCGCCCGGCTCGAACACCAGTCCCGGTTCCGACCGCTGGACCGCCGGCCCCCTCTTGCCGAAATGGGACCGGTCCTTGAAACTGATGCCCAGGAAACAGTCCTCGGTGAGCGGATGTTCGCGGGTGCCGGCCTCAATGCGTCCTTCCACCACCAGGTCGCTGTCGTAGTACATGGAATTCTCCGCCTTGCAGAACCTGCTGCCCGAATGCAGCCGAAGCACCGCGTCCCTGGCGATTTTCTGCGTCGACCGTTTCCCGGGCATCAGTTGCGACCCCGGCGCCACGATGGTGATGCCCGACGTCATTTGAAAATCGTCGCTGGTCTGTGTCGTGCCGACAAATTCCATCGAGGCGTTTCCGGCCTTCCGGATGCGGAGATACTGGGCGACACTGTATCCGATTCCATTCACGTATTTCGCCGCGGGATACCCTCCCTGCAGGGCGTTGTTTTGTTCGGCCGTGAACGGAGGCTTGTCGTTGAGGAAGAACGTATCGCGGTCGCCCGTGAGCTTGATGGTGTATCGCACCCTCAATCTGCCCAGCGGTACGAGACGCACATTTCCCGCGACGGTCAACACGCTCGCCCGCAGTTCGGCGTTGTTGCCGATGGAGACGTGCCTCGCCTTGAATCCGCCGCGTTCGCGGTTTCCGTACCCGACCGTGTAGGAAGTGGCGGCGTCGGGAAGCAGAATGTCCGTCTCCAGGTCGAAGGCGTCCCCATCCGCACTCCGCTCCTCCTTGTTTAACCGGATTTCCGTAAGCGTTTCGCCGTTCAGCAGCCAGTTGCCCGCCTCTTCCGATCTTCCGCTCTTTCCCGGATGGGCCCAGACCAGAAGTCGTTTCGGCGGCTCCCAGGTCTCCGCGGTATACGCGGGAATGCGGCCCCTTTCCGGTGGTTCGTCGAACCAGCGTTCGCGATCGATCAGCTTCTCTTCCTCCTCCGTCAGATCCCGCTTCGCGTTGAGCCGCTCGCGCTGTCCCTCGACCGTCACCGCGTGGACAAGATCCTTCAAGAACGACCGCACCATCCCTACACGCGGGGAGTAGACGATCAAATGCTCCGGCATGTCGAACTGCACCGCGAGCCGCCCTTCCAGGGTCGTGCCGTCGAGCAGTTCGATCGTGCAGGGCTCAAGTCGCAATTCAGGTTGCTGGGCTTCCGCCCGCATAGCGCCGACTACACAGACCACGAGACCAAGAACCAGACGTACTCCAGCGCTAGACACTTTCGCAGAGATCATTACATTTCTCCTTGTTTTTCTTTTAACAACTCTTCCGGTTTTCACTTCAGGAACTGGCGACATCAGCCGCCTGCGCAGCCATCTCCTCTTTTGCACGCGCCGGTGTACTCTCCGTCCATTGGTCGATCGCGTCGCGCATTTCTGAAACGACCTGCCCATTGGCCAGATCGCCGATACAGTTATGGACTTCCGACGGATCTCGCTGCCGGTCAAACAACTGGTCGCCAAACTCCCGGTAATCCCACTCCGGTCGGGGAGCTTCAATCCAGGCGCCGAGTTTCCAGCGTTGGCCAATGGCCGTGATCTGCGACCAGTTCTCGGAAAATGCATAATCGCGTCCAATCGGGCATCCTGAACGGCACGTGTCCATTAAGGAGCGGCCGGGTAGGTCCATCTCACCGGTATCGCCAATTCCGGTTGCTTCGACAACCGTGGGGTAAAGATCGATCAACTCCGCCAGGTCGCTGCTGACAGAACCGGCGGGTATAGTACCCGGCCACCGGATAAACAACGGTACGCGCAAGGTGCTCTCATACACATTGTGGCCGGCTGCGCATTTCTCCACCATACCATGCTCACAGGCAAAATCCCCGTGGTCAGAGGCGTAGATGACGATGGTATTCTCTGATAACCCCAAGTTGTCAAGGTCCCGAAGAATCGCACCGACATGATCATCGATTTCGGCCAAAAGCGCATAGTAATACCAAAGAAACATACGATAATAATACTGATTGGCGGCAGCTTCCACAAGACCGCCCCCGCAGCGCCACTCCCGAAGCTTGGGGGGGAGGTTGTCGGCAGGCTCGTACAGGTTGTCTGGCAGTTTCAGCCGGCCTGGATCGAACCGGTCAAGATACTTGCGCAGCGGTGTATAGGGTTGATGGGGCCGATAGAAAGAGCACCAGCAGAAGAACGGGGTACGGTTGTTCTCAGACTCCCGGAGAAACTCCCGGGTACGCATGGCGGTATAGGCTTCCATCGTGTGCTCTGGGGTCAAACTTGACTCCCGCGCCATGAGCCGCGAGGACTGCTTGCCGAACTTGTCGCCGTGTTCGGCATACCAGTCTTCCAGGAAGGCATCGTAGGCGCCCTGGTCGCGAATCCAGTCCCAATAGGTTTCATTCGACGTGTCGTGGCCTTCCGGCATGGTGGTGGCCGAGTCGTCCCAGCTGTAGTCGATCGCATGGGCCAGATGACGTTTGCCGAATGCAGCGGTTCGGTAGCCGTTGTCCTTCAGGAGTGTCTGCAGTGGTACGATCTTCTCAGGCACCGGCGCCGTTGGATCGTTGTCCATGGTCCCCAGCGTCCGGCAGTAGCGACCCGTAAGCAAGGATGTGCGGGAGGGAAGGCAGATGCCGTTCTGACAATACGCACGGCTGAAACGCACGCCTTGGGATGCGAGCCGGTCGAGATTGGGACTCTGCGCCTGGGTGTCGCCTTCACAGCCCAGCCTGCTGGCGTTGTGCTGATCGGAAAAGAGCAAGAGGATATTGGGCTTCGTCATCATTGCGTCCCTCAATCTTCTACATTTACTTTGAGATTATCTTCGATAGTCAATGCAAGCAACCGCCTCAAAACGCGGATTCATCTTCTTCTGCTGGATATTCAACACGCGATTCCACGAAGAGACACGAACAACAATTGCATCTGCCACGAATGGCAACCTTACCGCTACGACTGACTCTCTACGGCTTCGCTGGCTCGAAAGACTTGCCGACCGCGATCGCCCAGTCGCTCTTGTACGGCGCTTTCCAGGTCTGTTTCCCGGCCTTGAGCGGGCCAATGTCGATTTCGCGGTACTTCTTCTTCGTGTCCACCGCCACGGCCGGCTGCGGGCCGGGCATGCCGGACAAATCCATCTGAACCGAGGACGTATCCTGCTTGTAGAAAATGTACGTCGCCCGATCCTCCGTGCGCAGGCCGTATCCGTCGGAGATCCCATTGTCGTGCGTCATGCCGCCAAGGAAACGGCCTTCCCAGAAGCGTGAGAAGGTTTTGAACCCGTGTGGGTTGCTGAACGGATCGGCGCTCCGGCTTCCCTGGTTTCCGATGATCGAACTCACGCCGCCGGCCATATTGCACAGCCACAACTGCCGCCGCAGGTTCTCCTCCGATTCGAGCCGCTTGATCCACCAGCGTTCGTCGAAGCTGTGCGGCTTTTCCCTGTCGGAACGCACGGCCTTGACCATGTCCTCGCACGGCGCGCCGCGGAACCAGTGTCCGCGCGAGTAGAAGTCGGCTTCGGGCCAGGACGTGTAGTTGATGTTGCCGCCCTGGTCGCGCGCGCCGAGGTAGTGCTTCCAGCCCATGTGGTCGCGCAGGTACTTGCCCCACGAGCGCAGTTCCCCGGTCGTCACGTGTTCGGGGTTGTCGTACCCATAGCCCATGATCCAGCCCGGCAGCGGACCCAACCGCGCGGCGATGTGGCGCAGCAGCCTCCTCTCGCCTTTCGTTTCGGCCCCGTTGTCGCCAAAAGCGGACTGCGGCGCCTGCTTTCGACCGAGGTCGCCGCAATACCAGATGTGCACGACCCCTCCCCGGGCGTGCGTTTTGAGGATCAGTTCCTCCAGGGTCTCGAACGCGCGGGGATCGGGATCGCGGTCGGCGAACCGGGCCCCTTTCGCGCCGGCGTCCACCCACCACCCCGCCATGAACCGGAAGACGCCGTTGAATCCCTCGTCCCGCATGGCCATGTCTAGGGCGCTGTCGATTTGCGTACTCCCCGGGTCCAGCCCCTTCTTGGCGAAGGACATGCGGAAATGAGGCACGAACGTCACGATCTTACCCTCGTTGCCCTGGTGACGCGCCCATTTGTTGCCCACGTTGGTCACGAATCCGTACGCATCTGGATCGGGGTTCGGCCTGACGGTCACGGTTCCCTTGCGGCCGTGCAGCTCCGGATCCCGGGTCGTGCCGTTGCGCCCGTTCGCCTGCGTGGTGAAGGTCCACTTGCCCGTGCGCGTGCCGGTGAAGCGAAACTTCCACGTATCCTCGCCGGCGTGGAACATCTCCGTGACATGCTTCGCGTCCCCGCTTTCATGCGTGAACGCCACCTTCGCGACGAGGTCGAACGGGTTGCCCTCGTGCGACGGGTTCTTCAGCGTCCACTCCAGCGTCGGCGACCACAGCGTGGTCTTACTCTCGCCGAACTCCGCCGGGGCAATCAGCCGCTCGCCCTCGGCCGCGGTTGCAGCCGAGATGCACAGAAGCGCCGCCGCCAACAAAGCAAGCACGGCCGGGCATTCGGTTCGAGTTGCTGCAATGCGTGTCATGACGTTTCTCCTGTCAGCGTGCCCGCGGACCGATGCCCCCTGCCCGCGGGCTCAGTCCTCGTCTCAACCGGGGAATTTCCCGACCGCGATCGCCCAGTCACTCTTGTGCGGGGCCTTCCACGTGTGCTTGCCGGGCTTCAGCGGGCCGATGTCGATCTCGCGGTATTCCCGCGTCGTGTCCACCGCGATCGCCGGCTGAGAACCGTCCATGTCCGACAGGTCCATCGTGATGCTCTCGGTGTCTTCCTTGTAGAAGACGAAGTGCTCTTGATCGGGCGTGGCGAGAGCGAAGCCGTCGGTCAGGTCGTTCGCGCGGGCCATGTCCAGTTTCAGGCGCTGTTTACGGTTCCAAAAGGTGCGGTGCGTCTTGGGCTGCTCAGGGTTGGGGTACTCCTTGTTGCCCCATGTCCCCCAGTGCCCGGAGTGCCCGCCCGCCATCGTGTACCGCCACAGGTGACGCCTCGTCCAATCCATGGTGTGGTAGCCACTGCGACCATAGCAGTCGCGTTCGCCGAAGTGGTGCGGCCGCTTCGGATCGCTCTTCAGATTCTTGACCGCATCCTCGTACGAATGCCCGCAGTGGGCGTGGGACACCACGTCAAGCGCGGCATGCGAGCGTGCGCGCGCCATCAGCAGGTGCCGCCAGCCCATGTGCTCGTGCATGTATTGGGCCCAAGCGCCGACCTGCTCTTCGGTGGTCCATTCGTGCAGGTCGAAGCCGTAGCCCATGGTCCAGCCGGGCAAGGGGCCGAGACGCGCCGCGATATAGCGCTGCAGGCGGCGGTCGACCTTGCCGTTGATGCCGCCGGGCAGGCCTACGGGTGTCCATCTCCGATGCCGAGCATTGTCTCCCCACGCCCAGAGGTGGACGATCTTGCCGCGTGCGTGGGTGCGTGTGATGATCATGTCCAATGCCGCGAACGTGGCCAGGTCGGGGTTGACGCTGTCGTGTTGGTCGTGCCCGATTGCGCCGTCCTTGAGCCAGCGATGCGCCACGGTGTCGAAAATCGAATCAAAGCCAGCTCGCTCCGCCAGGTCCAGATACAGGTCAACGTCCTCTTGCGTCGCGTCGCTGAGCTTCTTGGTCGTCTTCCAGTTGAAGACCGCTTGGGCCCCCTTGTCATTCTGATACACGTGGTAGCTCACGCCCCGCAGTCTGCCCTCACCGTCATGGGTCGCAAATTTGTTCCCCACGGCAATCAGGAAGCCCGTCGCGTTGGCATCCGGGTTCGGCCTGACGGTGATAGTTCCCTTCCGGCCATGAAGGTCGGGATCCTTTGTGGTGCCGTCCTTGCCGTCGGCCTGCGTAACGAACGTCCACGTCCCTTTCCGCGTGCCCGTAAAGCGGAACTTCCAGGCATCGTCGCCGGCGTAGAACATCTCCGTGACGCGCGTCTCCTTGCCGCTGGCGTGCGTGAACGTCACCTTCGCCACGAGGTCGAACGGGTTGCCCTCGTGCGACGGGTTCTTCAGCGTCCACTCCAGCGTCGGCGACCACATCGTGGCCGTACTCTCGCCGAACTCGGCCGGGACAATCTGCTTCGCGCTATCGGCCGCAAGAGCGGAAGACACCACGGATACCGTAAGACACAGGACCAATACGCACTTCATTGCTATCTGATGACTCATTGTGGTTTCCTTCATTTACTTGTATGTTTGTACTGCGTATTCACTCATCAATGCTTCAGCACTTCAGCCGGGATGGCGGTCTTCTCGATGCCCGGGCCTTTCCAATGGACCTCGAGGCCCTTGCCGCCGATGCCCTGGAAGTACTCCACCCGAATCAGGTGCGGACCCTTGCTGAGCGTGACCGTGCCGCTGCGGGCCTGCATGCCGTGGGCGCCGTCGTTATCCACGACCTTCTTGCCGTCGATGTACAGCGCGCTGCCGTCGTCGCTGGTGGTGTAGAACGTATACTCCCCGGCCGCCGGCACCGTCAGGTAGCCGTTGAACACGAGGCCGAAGTTGCTGCCGCGGTCGGCCGCGTCGAGGTCGATCTGCTCGGCCGAGCCGCTGTCGGCCGGGTCCAGTTCGTCGAAGTCCGGCAGGGCGCTCCAGCCGCCCTCGTAGACGCGGTACACCAGGCCCGGCTTCGCGTCGTCCAGGCCGCTGAGGAAGAAGAACTTGGCCGTCGCCGGCTTGCCCGGCAGCGGCTTGCCGTCCCGGAAGCACCGGGCCCGCACAGTGGCGTCCTTGCGGACGGTCAGGGGTTTTTCATACGCCGCGGAGTCCGCCGTCGGCTCATTGCCGTCCAGCGTGTAGCGGAGGGTCACGTCCTTCGTGTCGGCGCTGGTCTTGACCGCCATGCGCACCTCGACGGTCTTGCCGCCCTCATGCAGTCCGCCGCCCGGCGTGATAACCGCATTCCACCGCCGCTGACGGTACAGCGCGTCGGTGGGGATCGGCCGCTTGGTCACGCCGGGACCCTCGTAACAGACGTTGAACAGCTCGTCCTCAGGATACCAGCACTCCAGGCGGAAGGCGTGCTTGCCGGCCGCCAGCTTCAGCGACCCCCACGACTCGAGTTCCGGTTGAAGGTACTTGCGTTTCTCGGCCTTCTCATCGTCGCGGTGGCGCCGGTGGTTATTGACCACGAGCCGCTCGCCGATATACAGCCGGCTGGGACCGGCGGTCTCCGTGTAAAACCGCCAGACGCCCGATGCCGGGACCTGGACGTAGCCGGTGTAGATCAACCCGGCCTTGCCGCTGTCCTCGCGAAACGCCGGCGTCAGCGAATCCAGCGCCTCGACGGCAAGCGGCTTGCCCAGGCGTTCGGGCTCGCGATCCACCGGGCTGTCGTCGTAGACCTCGACCAGCACGCCGTGCTCGATCTCCGTCGGCTCATCGGGGCGCCGCGCTTCGGCCACGAACGTGAACGTGTCTCCGTATTCCCGCCATTGCCTTCGGAAGTGCGGCCCGGGGTACTGAATGCAGCCGGCCTTGATCGTAGTCGTCTCGGTGATCGTAATCGGCCCGTCATAGACCGTGCCCTGGCCCTCGCCGGTCTCGCTGCCGTCGAGCGAGTAGCGGACCTTGCCTTCCGGCTCACCCAGCCAGTCGAGGCGTACCGCGACCTTCTCGCCGGCGGCGAACGTGCCGCCCGAGGGGAGGATGCGGAAGTAGCGATTGTCGATCACGCCCCCGGCGGTGACGGCGATCTCCCGCTCGGTGCCGCGCTGGGCCGCCTGCTTCCGCCACCGCGCGATCTGCTCTTGCGCGTCTTCGTCGGCTTCGAACTTCGCGAACAATGCGTCGCCGGCGGCCTTATTGTGCGTGCCGAAGCCGATGCTTCGCCACGTCTGGCGGACGTCAGCATCAAGCAGGCGGATGTCGCCCTTGCCGACCCAGTCGAACACGACGTTCTCGAGCTTCTGCTCGCCGAGGATGTTCACGTTGATCGTGCGTTCGGCTTCGGGGAGCTTCTCGAAGTAGTCCTTCGGCGTGCCGTCATCGCCGTAGGTGGTGCCGCGAACGCCGTGCCAGGTCACGTGCAGCCGGGCCTTGTCCGAGTCCGCCGTGTGCACGCGAATACGCCCTCCCGGCGCCACGGTCAGGCCGCGAACGTGGGCGGGGTGATAGTGCTGCTTGCCCAGACGCGTTGTGGCGAGACGTCCGTGGCTGTCCTTGATGCTGATGCCAAGATAGACGCTGCGCGTGATCGGCTCGTCGGGCGTGCCGGCCTGCAAGTGGCCCAAGATGCGCATGTCGTTCTTGTAGGCCTGGTTGCCGCTGTTCTTGCCGAGCACGGAACCGGATTTCATGATCATCGTGGCGTCGAGGCCGACCGTTTGCACGCACCGCGGCCCGACGGAGATGACGCCGTTTTCCTCGAGGATCGTCACGCCGCGCATCCAGTGCGTCTCGTCGCCGGACTTGAACCCGCCGATGAGCGTAATGGATGCCTCGGGCGTGGCCTTGCGCACGACCCACTTGCGGGCGAAGTACGGCGCCGCGTCCATCAGCGCCTCGAACTGCTCGGGCGTCTCCGGCAGTGTACCGTCGTGCGGCCGGCCGTTGATGAAGAACGTGTGCTTGCCGCCGCCGAGGTTGGCTCCCCCGCCGCCGTTGTACGCGCCGTCGGGGCTGATCCAGATGTTGCCCGTGCAGACGTTCAGCGCCATGTCGATGTCGCCGCCGTGCTCAACGGTGAGGTGGCGCACGTGGAAGCGGTCGCTGGCGGCACGGACCCCGTACCGCTCATCGGCGGCCGGAAACAGCAGATCGGTCGTGTCGGGCCTGAAGAAGTTCGTCCCGAAGAAATGCCCCACCGCCCGCGGCCACTGCTTCATCGGCCGACCGTTGACCAGCCAGTTGGCCGGATCTTTGACCGTCCCGCTGCGACCGGGGTGGGCCCAGACCATCAACTGCGGTGGCTTGTCCCACTTCTCCGTGGTGTATGGCGGTTT
>Ga0209928_1000329_pt1 | contig 10592 bp, 7 predicted proteins | sample SalPonF2_B_D2_MG_FD_185727 | JGI IMG/M metagenome (GOLD analysis project Ga0209928, IMG submission 185727) | Salt pond soil microbial communities from South San Francisco under conditions of wetland restoration - Salt Pond MetaG SF2_B_D2_MG... ...
ACCGTTCGACCGGTATATAAAACGTCATCAATCAAAACGACATCCCGGTCATATAAATCAAAAGGAATCTCGGTTACTTTCACTTGGGGCATCTTTAAGCGCGTCCGGAAATCATCCCGATAAAAGGTAACATCCAACACGCCAAAATCAGGTTTGAAACCGAATTCGTTCTCCATGATTTGTACCACACGCTTGCCCATATAAACGCCGCGGGTTTGCATTCCGATTAAAGCCAATTGTGCGGGGTTATCGTGCGGCTCCAAAAACTGATGGGCAAATCGCACATAAGTGCGATTCAGATCATCGGCTGACATAATTTTGACAGTATCCAAACGAGCCTCGTTCGTTTTTTTAGAAAATGAATGTAGGCAATGCTAATTAAGAACTCAAAGCATAAAATAAGAAAAACTTTTACCCATAAACCATTTTATTTCTATGATTTTAGACAACTACGGAACAATTCAATCCTTCTTTCTCTACTAAAAAGATAAACCTATCTTATAAATATATCATCTAAAAGAAGGACAATGAAACCCCACAAATTTAACGGCTCCCCCTGTCGTATCAAACAAACTTTCTTATTAAGAATAGCGATAATTCTTTTATTGATTGTTGTCATCTATCTGCCTTCGCTACGTGCTCAACAGTTGCCAGTCAATGATATCTATAAAGATTATTTACAGGTCCTCAAAGTTAATGGAACCCTGACAAATTTAGATAAGCCGTTTGATATTCCTGATAACAAATACCCAACACTACAGGCATTAGACAGTCTAAAACAGCATCCCTGGGCATCGATCTCCGCACCAGCTTTTCAAGTAGATAGTACCCAAGACTTACTTATACTCCCCCATGACATAAAATTGCGTACATATTGGCAGTCGATGGAACCCGGCGGATGGCACGACGGTCCTGTCTGGCAGGGCAGAGGATTTACAACAGATTTTTCAACTGGATTCTTTGCACAGTACAGCATTTTTTCTGCTTCTTTTCATCCACACCTCATTTTCAACCAGAACCAGCATCTGGATTTATCCCCGTACCAAACAAGATCTGGCAGATCTATATACTCCTATCCATTGGGGAATATCGACTGGTCCCAACGATTTGGTAATCACCCATTCTGGACTTTCGACCCTGGAAATTCTTATCTGCGCGCCGACTATCACGGATGGACTGCTGGGCTTTCAAACGAGTTGATGAGGTGGGGACCGGCCCAGGAAAATGCACTACTCATGGACAGCAATGCACCGGGATTCCGCCATTTCTTTATCGGAACCTCCGAACCAAAAGATATCTATATTGGCTATTTACAAACCAAGCTTATCTGGGGTAAGCTCATAGAATCGGACTTTTTTGATTCAAACTCTTCCAATAACGAACGATACATTACCGGCCTGACGCTATCTTTCAATCCAAAGCCTGTGCCTAATCTTCAGTTGGGAATAAACCGAATTTTCTATGAAACAATTTCTCCAGAAGGCATCCCGGCACGAGATCTATTGCAAGTTTTTGAAGCCTTAACGAAAATCAACTTCGTAAAAGGCTCAAATGTCGGCGGTAACGATCAGGCAGATCAGCTTATCTCTCTTTTTGGAAAATGGACTTTCCCTAAAAGTGGCCTACAGATTTACGGCGAATGGGCACGAAACGATCATAGCTGGAACTGGCGCGACTTTTTTACCGAGCCCGAACATAGCAGAGGCTATACCTTGGGCCTACTAAAAACGTTTAATTTGAATGATAAGAAAATCCTCTCTATTAATGCTGAATTGACCCAATTGGAGGCCAGCAAGACAGGAGCTTTTCGTGGATACCCAACGTTTTATGTTCATGGCAAATCCGTCCAAGGCTATACTAATAGAGGACAGCTAATGGGAGCATCAATAGGACCGGGATCTAGCAGTCAATACATTGCCAGCTCTCTTTATCTTAGAAAGGGCCGGATTAAGATTTTTGGTCAACGTGTTGCTCAAAATAACGACTTCCTTTACGAATCAAATGCCATGCTGGATGCAAATATCCAAAATCCTAACAACAAAAAATACTGGTTACACAACGTAGAAATGCGATTCGGAGCATCTCTCACCTATTTTTACAACAAATTTGAAACTGCTTTGGGGGTTACCTTTCGACGCGAACTGAATGATAATTACGTATATAAAAATGATGAAAATTATCTTGGCTTACATCTTTCTATCAGATATCGCTTATCCAAACTACGATGATCTAACCGGCCTGTACTGATATACTGCATTAGTAAATATTTTTTCGTTATTTAGGCCTACTTTTATAGGTATTAAATAAATAAGAGAAAAGTAGTACCTCAGAAACTAGTGCTGAGGTATCGAATATTAATTCCTAACGACTTATTTTATGGCTGATATTATTCTTTTGGGGGCTGGCCGGGTTGGACGGGCAATAGCTTCTGACCTAAGTAAGGATTATAACCTAACCGTTGCTGACATTGATATCGAAGCTCTATCTCAGTTAAAAAAACAGTATCCGCTGGAAATCAGTGAGGCTGATCTTTCTGATCGTAAACAACTTACAGATTTGATTGCTCCCTTTGACCTGGTCGTTTCTGCCGTTCCAGGATTTATGGGGTACAAAACTCTCGAAAGCATCATCGAGGCCGGGAAAGATGTGGCGGACATCTCCTTTTTTGAAGAGGATCCTTTCGAGCTTCATCAAAAAGCTTTAGAAAATGACGTAACCGTAGTCATGGATTGTGGCGTAGCTCCCGGGATGAGTAATATGATTCTCGGTTATCACAATAACGAGATGGGCGTTCAACATTTCGAGTGCATGGTAGGTGGGCTGCCGGTAAAACGGACATGGCCCTACGAATACAAGGCTCCCTTCTCACCCATCGATGTCATTGAAGAATATATTCGCCCGGCCCGTTTGGTAGTTGATGGGGATATTATCACCAAACCTGCTCTTAGCGATGCCGAATATGTTGATCTTGATCCTGTTGGGACGCTGGAAGCTTTTAATACCGATGGCCTTCGCACCCTGTTACAAACAATGGAAGTTCCTAATATGAAAGAAAAGACTCTGCGCTATCCCGGTCACATAGAATACATGAAGATGCTTCGCGAAACCGGTTTTTTCGATAGAGAACCGAACAAAGTTAACGGAACTGAAATTCGCCCAATAGATCTAACTGCAAAGTTATTATTTCAGGAATGGAAGCTGGAGCCTCAAGACGAAGAGTTCACGATCATGGATATCAATATTAAAGGGATAGAAAATGAGAAGTATGTAGAATATACCTATCATCTGTATGATCGATACGATCCCGAAGAGGAATTATCATCGATGGCACGAACAACGGGATTCACCTGCACGGCTGTTGCCCGTTTGTTGCTCAATAAGCAATTTCAAAATCCGGGAATCAATCCACCGGAATATGTAGGGGCTGACGAAGAATGCTTTCAACAGGTTTTAGATGATCTCGAAGCTCGAAACGTCATCTATCAAGTAAATCAAAAATCGTCAGCAACGGAATAAATTAACAAAGCCCGGCTTTTACAAGCCGGGCTTTGTTTGGGGAGGGTTCCAACTCACTCACTATTGACTCCCACTTAATGTAATAGTACCAACATCTGTTTCCTGTCCTTTTTCAACCGAAACATCAGTCAGTGTAGTATCGGAATATTGATCGTTGGTTGGCTGAATAGTCAGGTTATATTGTCCAGGATCCAAGCCTTGAAGCATAAATCCGCCGGTTGTATCCGCTTGCGTGGAAGTCGTATCCTCACCCATAACAGCTAATATACCGGCATCGGAATCAGAAGGCTTCACAGTTCCGCTAATAGAACCCGTCTCTACCTGATCACCACTTTTAACAAATGCTTTCAGCACTGGTCTCAGGATATACTTTCCGCTTTTCCCGGCCTGATGTACTGATCGTGAAGCATCAAAATCAACCGTAACGTTTATCGTTTGTCCCTCTTTTAGTTCGATCGAGTCAAACTTAATTTTATATCCGGAGTGCTGGCCGCTGGGCACCTTCATATTATGCGTCATACTGTCAACCATCACTGTATTATCGCTTCCCAGAATCAAACGCATCCCAGAGTATCGGCCGGGATCTAAATCAGCCGATGCCAAAAGAGTATCAACACCATTTGTCAAATCAAGTAAATTTATCTTCATCGACTTTAGCTGGAGGTCAACCCATTTACCGTCACTGGCAGAATCGACGCTAGCCGTATCGTTACTAATCGGCATATAAAATACCCGCATGCCCTGCACATCAACGTTTACCTGCTGGTAATTCGCAGGGGCATCAGTAAGATGTACATTCATGTGGGCATTGTTCGTTTTGGGGCCGCTAAAATTAACATCACCGCAAGAAACTGCTATCAAAGCCGTAAAACTCAGGATAAGCACACTTTTCAAGCGATTCACCGTAGATCGAATATTATTCATACTCATAATTTTTCTCCTTTTTATTATTTGCAAATAGGTTTTTCGCACCTTCCTTTTCGTCTGTGTCGTCTTTATATGCTAATGCATACTTATTTGTTCCAACCCTTAATTTAGATGGGGTAAAAGTCTTAACAGTCATATTTATTGAGTAGCGTGCTCCGATTTTTTACCTTTGGCATTACTTTCACCGAAGCTAATTACAGTATGAATAAAGCATTTTTCCTGGATCGCGATGGCACAATCAACGTTGATTATAACTACGTACATAAGCCCGAGGAGTGGACGTGGTGTAATGGTGCGTTGGGCGCTCTTCGGTGGATGAAGGAAGTGGGTTACAAAATTATTATCGTTACCAATCAGTCGGGCATTGCTCGTGGCAGGTACACCGAAGAGGATGTGGATGCCCTGCATGAATGGGTAGATCAGGATTTAGATAAGTACGATATTAAAATTGACGGCTGGTATTATGCCCCTCATCATCCCGAGCATGATCTCGACCAGGAATACGCTCCGGAAGATCGGAAACCGGGTACCGGGATGTTCGAAAAAGCGGCCCGGGAACATGACATTGATTTTAGCCAATCATATATGGCGGGCGACAAAATAACCGATCTTAAACCTGCGATAGAATTGGGAATCACTCCTTTTTTTATACGATCACGTCATGAACCCAATCAAGATAAAGATTGGCTGGAAGAACATAACATCCCTATTTTTGACAATATTGGAGAAATGGTTAAAACGCTTCAGTGATTGCCATTTGGATCAGAGTTTACCCTGCTCAACTCCAGGAAAAAGGTAGAACCTTGGCCCGGCTCTGATTCACAGCCTATTTTCCCCTCCATCTGGTCGGTAAGTTGCTTGGCAATATATAACCCCAGCCCGGTCGTATGTTCGCCTCCGGTCGGCTTCGAAGATAACCGGCCAAATTTTGAAAACAATTTTGATCGTTCTTCCGGTTTGATACCAGGCCCCTCATCCCTTACATCTACATGAACATTGCCATTATTATGATATAAATCCAGATACACATTCTTTCCCTTCGGAGTATATTTAATGGCATTAGAAACCAGATTATCTAGCACGCGCTGCATTGCTGTATGATCGCCCAAAACCATTTCATCGCCGTGACTCCAGTCCGCTACAATATCTATATCCTTCTCTTTGGCCCGCTGCTTGTTATTCTTGACCACTTCTCGAAGCGTTTCGCTGATATTATTCGGCTCCATTTCCAAATCATGTCCGCCCGATTCGATGGCCCGTATATCAAGAAGCTTCCGAACCATATTATTCATATTTTGAGCGGTTTCTTCGATCTGTTCCATGAAGTCCAATAGTTCCTCCCTCGACATCGTCTCCGCTTCCGTCAATGCCATATCAGACAAACCAATAATACCTGCCAACGGGTTTTTCATATCGTGCGTAACCGTCTGCAAGATTTCATTCTTCTCATCGTTGAGTGCTTCCAGCCTTTTATTAAGCTTCTCGAGCTCCTCGTTTTTATTTCTCAAAATATTCTCCTGGCGCTTGCGGTAGCGATATCGATTATAAAGCATTACCAGAATAATCAGAAACGCCAAGGCTACGATAATGGCAATAATTAATAAAAAGTGTTCCCGCTCGAGTTGAGCTTGCTGCACCTCTTGCCTCTTTTGCAGCCGCTCAAGACTATCAACTTTTTCCTGAGTTTTTAAATGAAATTCTAAATTACGCTGTTGCTGCTCCTGTTCCAACTCATTCAGTGAGTCCTGCAGATCTTTCAAACTGTCGCGCAAATTGGATGCACGACCCAGATTTCCCAGCCTGAGATGCGAATCCAGCGCCAATTCCAGGGCTCCCACTTTTAGTTCAAGAGCATCAAAACTATTAGCTATATGCATAGCCCGGTTCGCATAATCAATAGCAGTTTCCGGTCTCCCATCCTTTACATGTAATTTCCCAATCTCAATGTAATTCCGAGCGGCCTCTATATTATCTCCTAACTCATTTTGAATGCCCGCAGCCCGTTTGTGATAATCTATTGCCATATCAACATCATCCTTAGCTGCAAAAAGCTTGCCCATTTCATAATACGACTTCGCCAAGCCCGAGCTATCATGAATCTCATCACGGATTAATAATGCCTTTTTATGCAAAACCAATGAGTGGCTCAGTTCCCCCTGTGCTTCCTGGACCTCCGCCATATGATGGTACATATCCGATAATCCGCTGGTTTGATCGTATCTTTGGAAAAGATCCAGTGCTACCCGATACGATTTTTCAGCTTGCTGGTGTTTACCTACTTCTTCATAAATCCTGCCTAAATGAAAAGCCGACATAGCAATGAGCGAATCATTCTTAATTTCAGAAGCCAGCTCCCGAGCCCGAATTGCATATTTTAATGCCTTATCGAAATGATTATGTTTACGGTATAACATTGCCACACGGTGATATACCTCAACCACTCTGTCTTTTTTATCAAGCTGATTGTAATAATCCGAGGCCATCAAATAGTGGGCAACGGCCTCCGAAGGATGCCCCCTCCTGTTATGTAACTCAGCCAAACGGTGAAAACTGCGGGCCAACCCCAGCTTGTTATTATGCTGCTGATACAGCTTCAGGGAATCCTTGACCTGCTCAAGGGTAATGACTTTGCTACTATCCTGAGTGGACTGCGGACTAATTTGCTCCCCGCCTGTGGCCTTCGGGATTTTACCATCAGGATCGGAGGTGGCTGCAGCATTCTCATTTCCCATGAGAAATAACAGACTTAAAATACCTGCAACAAGAATTTTAAACCTTACTTTAGAAGCCATGAATTACAGAATGTATAATTAATTTCAAGCGAACATTTCATTTTGCCATCCGTGATAGAATCCATAATAAGAGGATATTTGTTTAAATAAAATCTATTTAACGTTGAATCAAAAAGTAGGAACAATCTCATCCCTATTTGAGAGGGCTTTGCAAAACCCCTCCATGTCATGCTGAACCTTCAGTGCTGAGCTTGTCTCAGTATCTCTTTCAGCATCTACTGCTTTATCCCTTTAAAAGCTATTAACGGGCTTTTAGCAAAAGACCCTGAACTAAATCAGGGTGACACCAGGTTATGCAAAGCTCTATATATCTAATTCACAATTGTGACCCTAATTCAGCTGCTGTTTTGGCATGATCTGCTTATCTTACAAGAGAAAATGTAACCGAATCAAAAAATTAATTTTTGGATAGCAAAGAGGATGATTTCCATAGATTTTTGGGATACGCTTGTACAGGCAAACACAGGTGGGGAAGCACGAAATAAAGTGAGACGCCGAGCGCTGCAAAAAGTAGCCAGCGATCATGGCAAAACGCTTACTCCAGAACTTATAAACGCTGCGAAAAAATATGCATATCAGCAATTTAATAACATTTGGCTAAATCAACAGTGGACACCTTCTACCGAAGATCTCGTCAGCTATATCCTGGATTATCTCCAGCTCCCAGCTTCGAACCGGGAACAGACATTTCTGACTACCAAATTCGAAGAATCTCTTTGGGAGGGGCCTCCCCAACTTGCTGAAGGGGTAGATAAGGTCATTCCAAAGCTTGCCAGCCGTTATTCACTGGCCCTCATATCCGATACCATGTATTCGCCCGGGCGAATCATCCAAAAATACCTGGAAAAGATCGGTCTAGATCGCTATTTCGCTAGCTACATTTTTAGTGATGAAATGGGTTTCAGCAAACCCAATCCCAAATCTTTTCGCCGAGCTCTTGCGCAAACGAAGTCGGAAGCTGTCGAATCCTGGCATATTGGGGATTTAATTGAAACCGATATCACAGGGGCCCAAAATGTCGGCATGCGATCCATTTTGTTCACAGGTGCTTCTGATAGCTATAAAGAAAATAATTCTATCGCAGCTAAACCTGATCATATTTGCTCTAACTGGGTAGAGATTGAAAAGTTATTGCTTTAGGAATGGCATCCAAAGAATCTATACCCTCCTATGAAAAACTATAAGCACGATTTACCAAAAAAATGGCCATACCAATAATTGATATGGCCCTTTAGATCAACGTATAAGCTAAAGATCCTTTGCATTACCGACCGACGAACCTAAGTACTGATTGTGGTCCGTTGTTCGCCTGGGCTAGAGCTGCCGTAGCTGTTTGCTGCAGGATTTGCAGTCGGACCGACTCACTCTGTGCCTGAGCAAAGTCGGTATCCATAATACGAGATTTCGCTGAGTCGTTGGCACTGATCGCTTCTGAAAGAGTGTTTTCACGAACCGAAAGCGAGGACTGTGTAATACCAATTTCATTCTCTCGTTTCGACATTGTCGTGATTGCAGAATCGACATTGTCCAGGAATGCGCGGTAATCGTTGGAGTTAGCTTTTGTCCCTCCCGAAGTTTTAAAATGTAAGCCGCCGTTTGTATCACCTGAAGTTGCAGCATCTGCATATATTGCACTATTACCTGTTGTCACAGCCCCATTGGTGGCGTCTCCCAATGTTTTGGTAGAACCACCCGATGCAAACAGTGTGCCTACATTGATGGCATTAATATCTGCTTTTATCGTATCCTGAGCACGTTCTCCGACTTGGAAATTAAGTGACAAGGTCCCGCTTTTAGCTACCGTAGATCCGACTGTTTCGCCACTTGCCTTACCATTCAACAGGTCGTAGTCCTGGTAAACCGTCTGGTCGGCCACCTTGTTAATATCTTCGCCTAGCTGCTTGATCTGCTCTCCTATGAACGCCCGTTCTTCACTGCCAAGCGTGTCGTTAGAGGCCTGTGTAGCCAGACTCTTCATATCTACCAGGTTATCCATTACCGTATTATAGCTGGCTTCCACCATCCCCAACACCGACTTGGCATCCCCAACGTTCTGCAACGCCTGGTTGAGTCCGCCTACCCGGGCCCGCAGCTTCGTAGCAATCGAATAGCCGGCCGAGTCGTCTTCGGCGCTGTTGATTCGCTTACCGGTGGACATCTGCATCTGTACCTTCGACATCTGGCTGTTGATACGGTTCAGTGACAACTGTGCATCCAGCGATTGTATGTTTGTATTTACTCTGTTTAAATCTCCAAAACTTGCCATAATTTTTACTCCGTTTTCTTGTAGTAAGTTTATTATTACCTGCTTGCAATACCGTTATCGGTGCCTAATACCATTTCTTAAATTTTTTGCCTTTATCGTTTATTTATTTACCAATCACCCAAATAAAGCTTATTACTGATATCAATCATGATTTAAAAAAATCTTAGGTAGAAGAATAGACTACAAAGTTAAAAACCAATCCCAGGCAACTTCATGCGGCAATGAAAATTAAAATAATTGAAAGATTAGCTCTAGTAAGCTACTCTTGTAGAGTTCATGCGAAAGAACAATAGTACAAAAGAAAAAAAGGATCATACCGGTATTGGCATGACCCTTCATAATCAATAAGAAATTAGCTATTACCGGCCTACGAACCTGAGCACTGACTGTGGTCCGTTGTTCGCCTGGGCTAGAGCTGCCGTAGCTGTTTGCTGCAGGATTTGCAGTCGGACCGACTCACTCTGTGCCTGAGCAAAGTCGGTATCCATAATACGAGACTTCGCTGAGTTGTTGGCGCTGATCGCTTCTGAAAGGGTGTTTTCACGAACCGAAAGCGAGGACTGCGTAATACCTGTTTCGTTCACTCGTTTCGACATCTTGGTAATTGCAGAGTCAATGTTATCGAGGAATGCACGGTAATCACTTGAGTTCGCAGCTCCGCCGGCAGCAGTACCATTCGCATCAAAATACAATTCGCCATTGGTATCTGCAGTCGTTCCAGAATCGGCAACCTTAACATAGATAGCGGTAGTACTTGCAGAAGTAGCTCCGTTTGTAGCATCACCCAAAGCCACGCTATTGCCGGCTGTACCGTTGGGAGCAAATAGCTCACTAACATTCAGTGCCCCGACATCTGCTTTTATCGTATCTTCAGCCCGCTCACCAACCTGGAAGGTCAATTCCAAACTTCCTGTCTTTGCCACATTTCCTGTTGTATCGCCACTTGCCTTACCATTCAACAGGTCGTAGTCCTGGTAAACCGTCTGGTCGGCCACCTTGTTAATATCTTCGCCTAGCTGCTTGATCTGCTCTCCTATGAACGCCCGCTCTTCGCTGCCAAGCGTGTCGTTAGAGGCTTGTGTAGCCAGACT
>Ga0209928_1000331_pt1 | contig 10581 bp, 11 predicted proteins | sample SalPonF2_B_D2_MG_FD_185727 | JGI IMG/M metagenome (GOLD analysis project Ga0209928, IMG submission 185727) | Salt pond soil microbial communities from South San Francisco under conditions of wetland restoration - Salt Pond MetaG SF2_B_D2_MG... ...
CACTGTGGGCAGTCGTTTTGGCTTCGTCGTAAGTCGCGTCCCCTGCGCAAGAAAGACGCCTCTGGTCAACGTGTGTCAACCAGAGGCGTCAAGCGGGCGATGAGATTCGAACTCACGACATTCACGTTGGCAACGTGACGCTCTACCACTGAGCTACGCCCGCGTGCAGAACACATGAATATAGCCGCTGGGGCGGGTCCGTCAAGGCGATTTTCGTCCCGGTGCGCCGCGCCGCTTCGCCATGGGCCGCCAGCCGCGCTTGTGGCCGGCCGGGGCGGGGCTTATAATCGCCCGGCAAGAATCGGGGCGGCAGGCACAACGCCCCCGGGAGACCAGATTGCCTGTATCCGCTGGCCGCATCCTGAGAAACGCTTCGGCCGGGGCGCTGCTTGCCTGGACGCTGCTGCTGGGCGGCTGCCCGCCGCCCGCGCCCGCGCCGAGCGACGTGCCCTACCCAATCAACCTGACGCTGCCCAAGACCATCCGCCTGCACCCGTTCACCGGCACGCGGGTGTTTGACGACGCCGGCGGCACGCGCGGCATCGACGTGCGCGTGGAGGCCCTGGACCATTACGGCGACTCGACCAAGGCGTTCGGCAGATTCCGCTTCGAACTGTACGAGTTCCTGCCCCGCAGCGCGGACCCCAAGGGCCGCCGCCTCAGCGCGTGGGATATCGACCTGAACGACCCGCGCGCGAACTTCGTCCACTGGGACGGCATCACGCGGACGTACCAGTTCAAGCTCCAGTGGGGCCGCGGCATCCCCGTCGGAGAGCGGTTCGTGCTGGTGGCCGTGTTCGTCAGCGGCCATACCGACCTGCTGGAAGATGAGCGGACGTTCGTCTCCGGGCAGTGAGGCCGAACGGCCTTCCGGCCACGGAGAGCCCGGAGTACTCCGAGACCCGCCCGTTGGCGAGCGGTGCCGCGGCGGGGGCTGGTAGGGGGCGTTGGCCGGGTTCCCCGCGCCCGCGTGGATTTCCGGTTGCTTTCGCCGCTAACGACCAACCGGCGTGGCTGTCTGGAGCCGGACGGCGGCCCGGCAAGGCCCGCCGAGGAAATGACAAGGAGATGCAGACCATGAAACGCACCGTATTGGTTGCCCTGTGCCTCGCGGCCGTCGCCCTCGCCGCCGGCTGCCAGCAGGAGAAGTTCACCCGCGCCCGCTACGACACGCTGTACGTCGGCCAGCCGGACTACGAGGTGGAGATGACGCTCGGCGAGCCGGACGCCCGCTTCTCCGACACGTGGTCCTACCTGCACGATGAGCCGTTCTACAAGGCGATCATCGAGTTCGATGCCGGCCGGGTGAAGAGCAAGACCTGGTACGACGAGCAAGAGATGGGCGAGCATCCGGACTTGAAGTAACCGCAGACCGGCCTCGCACGAACCCGCAAGGCTCCGCTCCGCCAGCCGGCGCGGGCTTCGTTACGCGCCGCCGGCGCCTTCGATGGGGCCGAGTTGCCCGCGGATGGCGTCGTTCACCTTGCGCATCAGGTCGATGTACTCCACCTGGGCCGCGGTGTACTTCTTGAAGGTGTCGCTGGCGACAAGCTTGCGATGGAGGTCTTCCAGCGCGCGCTTGTCCTCCACCTCGATGGGCTTGTTCTGCTCGGAAAGCTGCCGGACCTTGTCCGACTGGGCCTGGAAATCCTGAACCAGCTTGGAAGTCTCGGCGTCCCCGTCCAGCGCCTCGCCGGCGGCCTTCAGCGCCTTCGCCTGCTGCGAGTCTGCAATTTTCTTGCCAAGCTCTTTCGCCAGTTCAAGGATCGGGTCCATGGGGTTCTCCTGCGGTCGGCATCCGCAAGCTCGGAATGCTCGAAGTTCAGCGGGATCAGGATCGGCATTTTGCCGCCGGCCGCAGTCTGCGCTTGTTGCTGTTCAGATTGCATGAGATTCAGAGCATAACCACGTTAATAAGATGTGTCCAGCCGTTGTCGGCAGAAATCTTAAGCCCGCGAGCAGGAAACACAAGGCCTTGGAACCGCCTCAATCGTAACTACCTCCAGGCAAACTTTTTAAGTCCATTGCGTTTCGCTGTTCCTCTCCGGACACTCCGTGTGCCACAAGAACGCCAACGCCTAGCGGGGAATATTGGGACCTCAACGCTCATTGACAGCAAGGCGCGCGTGCATTGGCCGTCTGCTGCGGATGAACCTGCTGACCTACCGGGACCTGTCGAAGTGACTGGACGAACCGTATATCTATCCGTCTCCGGTGTGGACCATGCTGCAAGCGGAATTGAGCGGCCGGGACTCAGGCCCGCAGACTGATTCGCGGCGGAATGCGCTGCACCAGTTCGTCGATCTCGAATTGCTTGTACTGGCGGGCGGCCGAGGCCATCAGCGGGCGAAGGCTGCGGTTGATGACGCGCACCGCCCGCACGGCCTTGCGCCCGGCGTCGCCGGAGCCGACGTACGTGCCGGCCGGCGCAGGGGCAGGCAGGGCGTGCTTGCCCGGAACGTCCACAGCCGGCATGGGCAGATGCGATGGCAACGGGTGTTTTCCTCGCTAAGCCCGCGCCTCCGTGGCGACGGGCCGGTGCTGCCGGGCATCCGTGCGAGGCTTCCCCGCCGCGTCGGCGGGGAGAAATCCGGCGGATCCTTCCATCCGGACAAGAGTGCAAGCTCTCACTATCGAAGGACTTGACTATCGATAATGGATATTTCGCTCTCCCTTAATCATATCATACCACCGGATCGCGTATGGTCAAGCTGTCGGGCCAATCGCCGCATCGTTCGGCAGCCCGCCACGAGTAGTTCTTTTCTTGTGGTTGCACATACGAGTTTCCCGGTTCTTCTCCGCGATGGTCCCGCGAGCGAGCGGAGGGAGATCATCACGGACAGCAGGCTGGTGCGGGATGACGGTCGGAGGGCCGTCGCCCCGGCCGGCGCTTGCGCATACCCCACTGTTTCCTTGGTACGGCAGATTGTTGGCGTCGATCCATCGGCGCTCTGTCGGGAGGAGAATTCCCATTTCGGAGGTTGTCTGGGGCACTCCAAGGTGTTAACATTCAGTTAATGGATTGCTAACGATTTCTGAATGGATGGAGGCCCGCCAATGACACGGCCAACTCTGTGGGCAGCTCTGTGGGCGCCGGTGCTCCTCGTCCTGGCGGCCGCATGGTGGATAGGCGGCGGCCCGGCCGAACCGCCGGAACACATGCCCGGCGACGTCCTCACCGTCTCGCCCCGCGGAGTCGTGTATCGCGTGGCGGAAGTCCGGTACGTCTCGCTGCGCGGCCGCAGCGGCTACTGGGACTACAGCTACCGACGCCAACGTCCGGAATAGCACGGGCAACGGAGACGCCCCCCTCTTCACTTGGCCGGCGGCGTGTCCACCAGTTCCCGAATGTCGAACGTCACGTACGGCCCGGCCGTGGCGGGACTGCGATTCACCGACACGTGCAGCCGCATCGCCCCCGGCTCAACGACCACCGCCTGCAGATTCATGTCCTCGATGCGCGCGGCATGCAGCGCGGCCTTCATGTCTTCTGCGGTGAATTGCCCGTACCGGCTCCGGGCCGCGGAGACCAGCGCTTCGTAACGCTCGCAGCGTATGTCCTTCCTCGCCCAGGCCCAGTCCGGATGCCGAAAGTAATTGCTCGCCGCCAACAGGCCGGCTTCGCCGAGCCGCACCTTGGAGCGGTCGGCAGCGAGTTCCAGCATCATCGCCTGCTTCGCATCCGCGACCATCACGTTCATCGGGATCACGTGCGTCATGCCGCTCAACACGTCGGCGGCTTCGGCGGAGGAGGCTGCACGCTCGCAGGCAAGGCGCATGGCAAGCTGCACGGTCACGCCATCGGGTGACTCCGGCTCATTCGTGGCGAACGCAAGCATATTCGCGGCCGTCACGCCCTGGCTGTTGACGACCAGGAACCCCCCGGCCATGCCGAGAAACGTGACCGCCACCACCGGCCGGCCTTCCTTCGGGTGGTAGACGACGACCATGCTGCCGCGGTCTTCCAGGCCGAGGCCGAAGTAGTCCGCGTTGCGGCCCAGGATCAGCCGCCCATCCGGCGTGGCCTCTCCCCAGACTGCCAGCGTGCTGCACATCAGGCGTGGGATCACGTTCAGCGCCACCAACTCCTCGTACGGCAGGTCGGCGGCGTGGGCCGTCGCGCGGAGATGGGCGCGAACCTCCGCCGGAATGTCCTCCTCGCGGTCGCGGGCGTAGGCGAGGAACTGCTCCATCTTCTCCGGAGCGATGAGCGACCGGGCGTAGTGGAGCAGGTTGCGCAAGGCCGGGCCGAGCAGCGTGCCGTACTGCAGGCCCATCTGCTCCGGCTTGCCGTACAGGTGCACAACCGTCACGTTGCCGTGCCGCTCCATCCGCGCCGGGCCGGCGGCCCTCTCCTGCCGCATCTCCGAGCCGATCCGCGCTCGGTAGTGCAGCGCGCAGCCGGAAAGGCACGCGGCCGAAAGGAGCGCCGCGCCGAACGTCATGATGACTTTGAGAAGCCGGCTTCTCATGCCGGGTCCTTTCCCCGTTGCGACCGCATTCTACGGCGCATCCTGCTCGCCCGCAAGTCAACTCGGCCGTATCAGACTTCCGGCGGCGGCCAGTGATCCGCCCATTCGGGTGAAGGCATCCCATCCGAGAGACGGGCCGTGCTGCCGATCCGAACCCCGGCGGCCGCGAGTTCGCCCGCGGGAACTTCCGGCATGAACTGGGCCGGGTCCTCGGAACGATACGCCTTTCGTGCGGCCCCCTCTCCCTCGACCTCCATGGTGCACATTTCGGTCACGCGAAGCTCCGAAGAAATGAATGCGATATCCAGCGGCACCTGGCAGCCCCTCATGGTGAACTCCCGTCTGGCGGGCCTGGGATAGATGAAGAGCATCCCCGTGCCGGGCGGCACCTCGTCCCGTCCGCCGAGGCCCACATACCGCCCGCGTGCGGACAGGGCGACGGCGACATCCCATGCCCCCCGCTCGATCCACACCCGGCCCAAGGCGATCCCGCCCGGACAGCGCAAAGGGCGAATCCAGCGGCGCAGCAGCCGAAGCAGCGTATTGGCGACCTCCATTGCCTGCTCTCCTCTGGGCTGGCCACGACGCCTGGCGCGGAAGCTGCGCACCATGCCGGCGATCCCTTCTCCGGCCCGGCCGACGGCCCCATGAGCCCGCTTCGCGTTCGTGTATGGAACGATTCGGGCGCCGAACGACTCCTTGAACCGACGAATGCCCGGCATCCTCGCGCCGCCGAAGTCGAACTCCTTGCAGCCCTTCCGGCACGCCCACTGCATCGCGTACCAGTTCATGATATTCCCGCAGGAGTACTTCTCTTCGCCAAATCCGTGGTCGTGTCCACGGCGATGAAGGTCTCGCCGAAGCAGGCCCCCACGTACATGCCGACCACCTCGCCCTCCACCTCGGCACGAATGCTCAACATGCGGCCGGTCGACGCGAGGGTCTTGAGCATCTCGATGAAGACGGCCGGGGTGAGCATACTTTGCTCGCCCCGGCCCGGTGAATATCTCGGTCGACCATGCCACGTACCTCTCGGCGTGGGGCGCAAGGTCTCCCTCCAAGATGCGGACGTGGCGTTTCCCGGCAAGGCGGATACGCCTGCGGCACTCGGATTCGTAGCGATCGTAGACGGCCTCCGGACCGCCGCGAAGGTCGACCACGGCGTTCAGGTGCCGCTCGCAGGTCCAGCCGCGGGCTTGTGCTGCGGGCACGTCGATCTCCTGCGTGAACGCGATGGAGGTGAACCCCACGCGATTCTGCCGGGCCCATCGCTCGTATGCGCCGAGGAACTCGGGCAACAGCTCGTCCGGGAGAAGCGGGCCCATGCGCAGGGCCTCCAGGCCTCTCGGCGAGGCTGCCACGCGCAGAAGGCCCCGCCACGTCAGGAAGACAGGAAACGCTCCCACCGCTCGACCGTCCTGCTCGGCGGCCAGCAGGTGCAGCCGGTAGCCGAACAGCCGCTCCTGCAGGCGCAGCCATGGCGCCGTGTGGTATAGCGTGGCGCGGGGCTGGGCGTCCAGGATCTCACCCCCCGCCTCATCGCTTTGCACGGCAACGAGTTCCATGTTTGCCCTCGGCACGGTCTTGCAGGAAATGACAGTTTACAGCGCATCAGCAAACCGGTCATCGGGCATCCGCGCATACAAGCAGGAGCGGCTCCGCCGTCATCCGGCCGAGCCGCTCCCTAATCTGTCGCGGGCTGTGCGGGCGTTGATCTCCGCTTCCCTCGCTTGCGGCCGCGTGCCGTTCCGCACCAGTCCGACGCCCTTTCTCCCAGGCAGGCTTTGATCTCTGCAGGGGCGACGGAGAGTCACGGGCGGCGGCGGGGCCACCTCTCTTTGTCGTGCCTGGCCGGACGGAACCAGCAGTCGCTGTCCCGCGGGTGGGTGCTACGCAACCCCTCCATCCCGAGGCTCACCGGGCACAAGAGCCAACCTACCACGTGAGGTCGTCCGGTCAACCGCCAAACGGACCAAATGCCATTGCCGGGGTCAGCTTTAGCGCCGGCTGAACGAAGGCTGCACGGGCGCTATGCGCCGGGGGGCTTTCGCGGCGGAATACCGGGCCGAAATCCGTTCGGATTCCGGCCCGGCCGCGACGGAGTAAGGTCTACAACGGTGGGCTATTTCAGCTCCGGCATGTAGCTTCCGTGGGCGGCGATCATCTCGTCGCACATGGAGCGGATTTCGTCGATCGTCAATTCCGCGGCCGTGTGGGGGTCCAGCATCGCGGCCTGGTAGACCTTGTCTTTGCTGCCGGTCAGCACGGCCTCCACCGTCAGAAGCTGCACGTTGATATTGGTGCGGTTCAGCGCCGCGCACTGCTCCGGCAGGTCGCCCACGTGGGTCGGCGTCACGCCGTTGCGATCGGCCAGGCAGGCCACCTCCACGCACGCCTTGCGCGGCAGGTTGGTGATGAGGCCCGTGTTCAGCACGTTGCCGTGGAAGCGGAACGGCTCATCCGTCTCCATCGCCTCCAGGATGCTCGATGCATACTCGTGCGTCCGGCGGTGGGTAAGGTCCTTGTTCTCCACCAGTTCCTTCCGCTGCGTCTTCCAGTGCTCGATGAGCCCTACACAGCGCCGCGGGTACTCGTCCAGCGGAATGCCGAACTCGTCGATCAGCTCCGGGTGGGCCGCCTTGATGAACCACGGGCAGTACTCGGCCGTGTGCTCGGAAGACTCCGTCACGTAATAGCCCAGGTGCCTCATGAGCTCCAGGCGGACGAGGTCTCCCACAACGTGCGACTCGGGAAGCGTCGATCCGTCCGCCTTCATCGCGGTACGGTTGCGCTCCAGCACCTTCGCCACGCCTTCCTTGCGGACCTTCGCCACGAGCCGCGCCGCGCGCTTCTTGATCTCCGGGTAGAGGTCCTTGCCGCCGTCGGTCACCTCCAGCAGCCACGTCTGGTGGTTGATGCCGGCGGCCTTCCACTGGAGCTTGCGAACCTCATCGAGCATGCCAAGCTGCTTGAGCAGGCCCCTGGCGCAGCCCTGCACGGAGTGGCACAGGCCCACGGCGCGGACGCCGCCGCCGTGCAGCACGCCGCCGGTGACCATGGCCATCGGGTTGGTGTAGTTCAGCATCCACGCGTTCGGGCAGACGGCCTCCATGTCGTGGGCGAAGTCCAGCATCACCGGCAGCGTTCGCAGCGTGCGGAAGATGCCGCCGATGCCCAGGGTGTCGGCGATCGTCTGCCGCAGGCCGAACTTCTTGGGGATTTCAAAGTCGATCACCGTGCCCGGCTCGTAGCCGCCCACCTGGATGGCGTTGACCACGTAGTCCGCCCCGCGCAGGGCCGCCTTGCGGCGGGCGACGCCGCAGTGCGTGGTGATCTTCGCGCGGCCTTCGTTGATGTTCTCGTTCAGACGCTCCATGACGAGCTGCGAGTCCCGCAACCGCTCGGCGTCGATGTCGTACAGGGCGATGTGGCTGTCCCTTAACGACGGCGTGAGCATGCAGTCGCCCAAAACGTTCTTGGCGAATACGCTGCTGCCGGCGCCCATAAACGTGATCTTCGGCATGGCGAATTACTCCTCAGTTATCATTTTGTGCCAGTATTGTCAGTCTGAAAATCTAACGCTATCATATGCTCTGCAACCTGCAATCCGCTATTGTTGATAATGCTTACCGATCTGTGACCTATGGAAATATGGGGCGTGAAATTCCAGACCCTGCGGCCCATGGCCTCGCTGCCGCGGCTGATCACCATCGTCTCCGAGGCGCGCTGCGATGCGAGTTACCTGCATGAGGGCCGCTTCCGCCAGGGCGAAAGCCACTGCCTCTTTCAGTACACCCTGGAAGGAGAAGGCCGCTTCCGGAATGCGTCGGGCGAGCATATCCTCCCGGCCGGGGCGGGCTTTCTGTGCCGCATCCGCGACCCGCGGACGGCGTACTTCTACCCGCCCGGCGGGCGCACGCCGTGGCGGTTCGTGTACGCCTGCTTCGACGGCGCCGCGGCCGACGCCATCGTCACGGAGATGGTCGGCCGCTATGGGCCCGTCTACACGCTCCCGGCCGACGGCGCGGCCGCATCCGCACTGCTGTCCTGGAAGCAGCAAGACGGCGCCACGCGGATCCTCTCCGCGGCCGAGGGCGCCCGCGTGGTGATGGACCTGCTGACCGCCCTGGCCGAGCGCAAGGAACTCCGCCTGCCGGAGGACCCCGCCAACGCCCTGGTCTTGCGGGCCCAGCGCCTCGTGCGGGCCAACCTCCACCGGCCGCTGAACGTCTCGGACCTGGCCGAGGCGCTGGACGTGTCTCGCGAGCACCTCACGCGGCTGTTCCGCGAGCGCACCCACCAGACTCCCTACCGCTTCATCCGGCGGGAGAAGATGCTCCTGGCGTGCCGGCTGCTGAAGGACACGAGCCTGACACAGAAGCAGATCGCCTCGCGGCTGGGCTTCGGCGCCGCGGCCCACTTCAGCCGGACGTTCCGGCAGGTGATGCGCATTACTCCCGGCCGGTTCCGCGCGGTGGGCGTCATTCCGCCGCAGTAACCCGGCCGCACGGGAACTGCCGCAGCGCGTTCGCCTCGCGTTGAAAATCTCCGCCGATGCCGCTATTCTCTGCCCGCAAGGGAGCCGACCCGCGCAAACGCGGGCAAACGCATGAGTAGACGCATCCGTGGCATCCTGTTTGACCTGGGCGACACGCTGATCGACTTCGGCCGCGTGGACGCGCACGCGCTGTTCGAGCAAGGCGCCCGCCTGGCCCACGAGCACCTCCAGAAGCTAGGCCAGCCCGTGCCGTCCTTCGCCCACTTCCACCGGCGGCAGTTCTGGTCGATCCGCTGGAACTACCTCAAGAGCCGCATCACCGGGCGGGAGTTCAACTCGCTGGACCTCATCCGCCGCAACAGCCGCCGATGGGGGCAGACGCTCAGCGATGAGCAGTTCCTGGAACTGGCCTGGTGCTACTACCAGCCGCTCCGCGACTGCGCCAGCGTGCAGGAAGGGCTCGCCGAGATGCTGGAAGGCTTTCGGCGGATAGGGATCCAACTCGGTGTTGTCTCCAACACGTTCGTTCCCGGAGAAATGCTGGACCGCCACCTGGCGGAGGAAGGCCTGCTGGACCTGCTGCCGGTCCGCGTGTACTCCTGCGACGTGCGCTACCGCAAGCCGCACCCCAGCATCTTCCGCGACGCGCTGCGACGGCTGGGCGTGCCGGCCGGGGAGGCGTGCTTTGTGGGCGACTCGCCGCGTGCGGATATATACGGGGCCAACCGCGCCGGGCTGATGTCCGTGCTGAAGGACCCTTCCGGCAAGGTGACGTGCGGCTCGGCTAGGCCGAGCTTCCGCATCCGTAGCATCCTGGAGCTTCAGGTCATCGTGGACCGCTGCAACGGCCTCTGACCCGGTCAGATCAGGACCGACGCCGCCAGAAGCATCGCGCCGAACCCGGCCGCCAGCACGGCGAATTCCGCGGCGTTGCGTATCGCGTACAGTGCTTTCTGCATGGCTCACTCCCTGGCAGCGCCTCTGTAGCTCCTATCGGCGGGAGGCCCCGGCCCCCTTGAGCCGGCTTGCCCCCGCGCGGCCGGAACGCATCCGATTCCCCCACAAACAGACGTATGTTCTGTGACGGCGACCTCGACATGCGGGGATTCCCAACAGGCAATATCCCCATATATGGGCTGCAAGAAGCAGTGGGCGGTTCAGGAAAATGAACGCCGCCGAGCGCGGTGCTCCGCGCCCGGCGGCGAATGACTGCCGCGGATTATCTGCCCCAGCTATCTTCGCCTGCGGAGGATCGCGATGGCCCCGGCCGCCAGCAGCGCGAGGCTCGCCGGCTCCGGCACGTTGCCCACACCGTACATCGAGGCGTGGTTCACGTTCGCCCACACCACGTCATTGGCCGTGTCCACGCCGTAGTAGCCGACCATGTCTTTGTGCCCCGCCTCCGTGGCGAGCATCCCCGCGCCTTTACCCCCGGCGGTAGTGGTTCCCACGAGAACCCACATGTCCCGGTCCGCATCCCACCAGTACGGGGCGAGGTCGCTTTCGGTCAGGCCCAAGGAGGCCAACTCGCCCTCGTCGTAGGCGAACTCGATGCGGATGAACTGCTGCTCGAACGAGGCGCCGTCGGCCGCCATCGCCGCCACGGCCTGC
>Ga0209928_1000335_pt1 | contig 10483 bp, 10 predicted proteins | sample SalPonF2_B_D2_MG_FD_185727 | JGI IMG/M metagenome (GOLD analysis project Ga0209928, IMG submission 185727) | Salt pond soil microbial communities from South San Francisco under conditions of wetland restoration - Salt Pond MetaG SF2_B_D2_MG... ...
AGATCCCCCGCTAAAACCCAGCGGGATAAAAAGGCGGGGCCGAGTTTTAACCCGCAGGTGCCCCGCAGGAAATGCCCTTGGGGTGCATACTCAAGTATGTCGAGGACTTAAAACGAGGCTCCAACGCCGAGGTTGGGCCAAAAGATTATTTTGAGATAGCTTCTAATCTTTTTTCATGGCACGGTTTCGAATAAGCCCTTCCTGACTCACAGAAGCAACGAGTTTCCCCTCCTTGGTATAGATTTTCCCGTTGTTTAATCCTTTGGCCATGTAGGCATTTGGACTCTCCATGACGTACAAAAGCCATTCATCCATTCGAAAATCCCGATGGAACCACAACGCGTGATCCAGGCTGGCGACTTGCATATCGCGCTCCCAGTAACTATGTCCATGGGGATAAAGAGATGTGGCCACGAGACCGAAATCAGATGCATAGGCCAGCATGTATTGGTGCACTCTAAAATCATCCGGCATTTTGTCGATGGCCTTAAACCATGTGTAACCGACCGGCTCCCTTTTTTCCGGAGAAAAAGGGTCGATGGGATTTACCGGTCTAAACTCAATGGGTTTTTTGCACAAGATTTTTTCTCGAATCGATTTCGGTATTTTGTCAGCAACTGCCATTGCAAGTTCGAGCTCGGATTCAATTCCTTCCGGACCGGTTATCTCCGGAACCTTGTCTTGATGATCAAATCCTGGCTCATCAATTTGAAATGAAGCAGACATGCTAAATATCGCACGGCCCTTTTGGATTGCAACGACACGACGAGTGGTAAAACTTTTTCCGTCACGGATACAGTCAACGTCATAAATGATGGGTTTGTTTGCATCACCCATCCTCAGGAAATATGCATGAAGGCTGTGGGCTTTACGATCCGATTGTATGGTTTGATATGCGGCCGATAAGGCTTGACCCAACACTTGTCCACCAAACACACTGCCAAAACCCAAATCCTGACTTTGCCCTCGAAAAATAGTCTCCTCTATTTTTTCTAATTTTAGAAGTCGCAATAATTCCTCTAAAACATTATCCTGTTTACAAACGTTCATTATTTTCCTTTGTTTTATTTAAGTTAAAACTTTTTGAGCATCTTGTAATCGATGGCTGAAGCATAATCAACCAAATCATTTTGGCTGATATTTCGTCCTTTAACAGAAACAAGGTATTGCTTCGCTACAACGATGTTTATTTCTCCATTATTTTTTGATGGATGGTACTTTATGATGGCCTTTTGCCTCTTTATTTTTGTGAGTTTTCCTCCATCAGCTGATGCGTAGGCAGGATTTGAAAATAACATAACCATAGATTGAAGGGCGGGAGAATCCGTAATTATTTCTATTGTAACGGAACTTTTATCTTTTTTATATTTTCTCTTTGCTGAAATCATACCACCAAGATATCCTGGACCGGCGGCCTTTGATTTAACATCTTCCGCCGACCACCCGGCTAATGGTTCGGGCAATAAAGCTTCCAGCTTACCACTTCGCTTTTGACGTATGAGTTGGGAAGCATAATCGAGACTGTTTGCAGCTTCAACGTAGTTACTTTCATTATAATATTCCATCGCTTCTTCAATGGAATCGGTAATTTCATCGGCAAAAACGGCACTAGAAATAAAAAATGATGAACTTACAAATAACGCTGTAAAACACATACGGAATATCTTAGACATTCGAAGCATCTTGACCTCCTTATTTACCGTTTATAATCGTTTCGAATTTCAGCTCCATTAGCAGTATTGACACGCCTGCACATTCTGTCAACAAGAAAAAGGCTGTAATAAAAACAAAGTGTTTTCATATTCGGTTTCAGTTGTTATACAGGCAACTGTTGTTGCAGAATGATATTTTGTACTTATTTTATTCGTAAGATTTGCCTCTTTTTTTTACAGTTATTATGGAATCATCGAATTTTTCTTCTTTTAGGAATATGGCAATGCGACTCAAAATCATAATGCTTTTTACGATTTTTGTATTTATAGTTATGACCGGATGCACCAGATACAATAATAAGACCGAAGTATCAACCGGCCATATTGCCCCACTGGTAAAAAAAATACAGCCGGCGGTCGTTACCGTTGTCGCTTATGATGCTAATCGGGAGGTATCAAATTTGGGAAGTGGCTTTTTTATTGATAAAAAAGGATATCTTATTACAAATTACCATGTTCTCAAAGGGTCTTATGCTGCCGATGTAAAAACTTATGACGGGAAGGAGTATCCCATCGAGCTGGTTGTGGCTGAAAATATACCCTCAGATTTAATCAAAGTGTGGGTAAAAATACCGGAATCGTCAATTCATTGGCTTCCCGTTACTGAAACAGAACCCTCTATTGCTGATCGTGTTCTGGTGGTGGGGAGTCCTCTGGGACTTGAGCAGACGGTTAGCGAAGGCATTGTTTCTGCCGTTCGAGAACTACCGGTCGTGGGAAAAGTTTTTCAGCTTTCAGCGCCAATTTCTCCAGGATCCAGTGGAAGTCCTGTGGTAAACATGAGGGGTAAAGTGGTTGGTGTGGCTTCATTCCAGGCGGTCAGGGGACAGAATCTTAATTTTGCTGTTTCCAGCAAAGGGATACTTGATTTAAAACAGAGTGAGACATCAAAAACACTTTCGGAGTGGACGTATGATATCGAGATGAGAACGCCAAAACTGGTTGAAAAATTGTGCAAGGAAGGATTTAATTTTTCTATCAGAGGAGAATTTAAAGACGCTCTCAATTACTTTAAAGAAGCTACGGAGAAAAGCCCCGATGATACAGTGGCATGGTATGGACTGGGAAGCTGCTATGATGGGTTAGACCAACCGGAACAAGCCATAGAGGCGTTTAAACAGGTCATTCGTATTGACCCGAAGAATGCCGCCTCTTACTTTAACCTGGCTCGTTACTATCGGAAGCTGAATCGTGATGAAAAAGCCATTGAAGCCTATTATCAGGCGATAGAAGCTGATCCTGATCATGCCCCATCTTATTTTGATCTTGGTGTGGTTTACGGCAAGCTGGAAGAATTCAAAAATGGAGAGACGGCGTTTAAACAGGTTCTAAGAATCAATCCTGATCATGCACCGACGCACTTTTATATGGGTTTGACCTACAATAACCTGGGGCGCTATGATGCTGCGGTGACATCCTATAAAAAAGCCTTGAAAATCGAGCCGGATTCGGCGCCAATACTTTACAATCTGGGGATTGCATATGGCGGAATGGGAGACGACAAAGCAGAAATCGAAGCCTTCAAACAGGCGATTCGAGTTGATCCTGATTTTGCTCCGTCACATTATAATATGGGGCTTCTCTATCTCAACAATAAAGATAAGGCAGCAGCACTGCAAGAATATAAAATTTTAAAAGAACTCAATATAGACATGGCTGAAATGTTGTTTAAACAAATTTACTAGAACCTGTTTCAATCTCTATTTCAGTTTAAGAGCAATAGTCGCGACATGTCTGCCCTGAAAACGTGCGGCATCCAGTTCATTTTCACTTGGCATCCTTTCACCCGCCCCCCCTGCAATTGTGGAAGCGCCATAAGGAGATCCCCCCGTAATTTCATCCGTTCGCATTTGTCCCTGGAAAGTGTACGGCAGGCCAACGACAACGAACCCATGATGAAGTAGAGTGACATGAAATGATAGAATTGTGGACTCCTGTCCGCCATGTTGCGTCGCACTACTTGTAAAAACGCTACCGGCTTTTCCAACCAGGGCACCTTTAGCCCAGAGTTGTCCGGTGGCATCCAGAAATTGACGCATCTGTCCGCACATATTGCCGAATCTCGTGGGCGTTCCAAATATAATTGCATCTGCTGAAGCCAACTCGTCCACTGTGCAAATCGGCACGTGTGACATGGATTGTTGAGCCTCGACAGCCCCCATTTGATCAAGCACTTCCTCTGGAAGTGTTTCGGGCACTCGCCGCAGAACTGCTTCTGCGCCTTCGATTTCTATGACCCCTTCTGCAACAGCTTCGGCCATTTTGTGAACGTGTCCATATGTCGAATAATAAAGTATAAGTACTTTCATTGTTAAATCCTCCTTTTTATTGGATGTGTGCCCAAATCAATCAATCTTTACATCAAGATATTTTTAAAAAATAATCTGGCCTTTAATCTACGACGGCTTCATCGGCATTAAAACCAAGCTTTTTTAGAAGCCGAACCAGTTCAAACCGTTCCTCACGGGTTAAAACACCAGCTATTTTCTCCAGGTTTTCCAAGTGTTTATGATAAGCATCCTTAATGAATTTACGTCCCGACTTCGTCAGGTGAACGTAATAACATCGACCGTCTGATGGGTCCTTAATTCGCTGAACAAACCCCTTATTTTCCAAACGATTGACGGCAACAGTCATAGACCCGCTGCTCAAAAGCACCTTCTCTCCGATCTGATTGATCTGCAAAGGTCCCTTATGAAGCAGCGCCTCCATAATAGTGAAATCAGACGACCCAAGGCCTGTGCCTGCTATACTTGCCCGATCAGCCTTTTCGACAGCTTTTGCTGCTTTCCAAAGAACCAACCGTATATGAGGTCCTGTTTCCATTAAATAAAATTATAACATATTATCTTGATGTCAAGATAATTGCATTTTTTGAAAGCAGGCTTTTTAAAATTTGAAATAGCTTATCATTATTTTAGTTGACTTGCGCAATATGCCGCACCAATAAGGGCTGCTTTATCGTTCAGGATGACCTTGACGGGTATTTGTTCAAGAAATGTTTTAAAGCGCCCTTTATTTGAAAATGCTTCCATAAAGATACCTTCTTTTAATTTGGATAAAATTTTCGGAGGAATTCCTCCGCCAAGGTAAACCCCGCCCATAGTCATATCGGTTAGCGCCAAATTGCCGGCAACAGAGCCAAAGATGGAGACAAACATATTCAGTGCTTTAACACATCCGGAATCTTTACCCGCCAGGGCGGCGTGAGTGATTGCCTTTGCAGGATCATAATTTTTAAACTTCTGACGTAGCCATTTTGGCTCATCGATGCGGCCGGAGTCTTTCAACCACATATAAATATTTATCAAACCGGATCCGGAAACCACCCTTTCAATACTCACATGACCATAGCGCTGATGAAGATAGCCCCACAGCTCTGTTTCCTGTTCACTGTTCGGCGCAAAATCAGCATGACCACCCTCCGAAGATATCGGCAAGTATCGTCCCTTCTGATACATCAACATTGCTATCCCCAGACCCGTTCCGGGAGCGATCAGCGCAAGATGATGTCCTTTTATGGACGATGCCTGATTTAAAGAAAAAAATTCATTCCTGTTTAACAGCGGTATAGCCATTGCGGTAGCAGTTAAATCGTTGATAATCCTGACATGATGAAAGTGGAACTGTTTCTTGATTCGATCTTCAGAAACATTCCAGGGAAGGTTGGTGGTTTTGGACACGCCGTTTAATACGGGTCCTGCAACTCCAAAGCATGCACTGCTAACCGATACCGGATGGATTTCGAAAAATGTCCGTATAATGTGCTCAAGATCAGGTGCGTTTGGGCTTGAAAACGTTTCGATCACTTTTGACACAAAGCGTTCTTTTTCTTTGAAGAAAAGTCCCAAATTTGTTTTTGTCCCGCCAACGTCACCGGCCAAGACTAGTCTTTTATCCATTGACTTTTTCATGACGAATATCTCCCGACGACGATGATCCGACCGACGGGTCCGAAAGTCACATTAACTGTAACCTAAATTGAGTGATTGTCGAGGCTTGCCCGCCTTTGGCGAGGTTGCCGGTCGCAAGATCCTGCACCGGCTGGGAGATAAGTCCCGCGTTGCGGAATCTCCGCTTCGCTACGACAAGTCTTGAGCGTAGCGAAATCCCGAATTCTTTCTATCGGGGGCACTTGAGGCCTGTAACTATTGACGCCGGGATTTTCTGAGTGTGTTCCTTGATCCTTTGGTTCAACATTTGTCCCCCGTCAATTTCTTCATGAATCACGATATTCCCCAGTCCAACTTTCTGAACTTTTCCGGATCAGTATATTTTCTCCATACGGCTAACGCATTGTTCTACATATTTTTTAATGTCTATTTTCTCTTCTACTTTCTCAACTTCGATCAAATCCCCGCGAATAGTGGGATGATTTGGCGCACCTTTGCATGGATCTGAACCGATATCGGCGATGGTTCTGGTCCCAATGCGACTGGCCATACCTACAACCTCATCCTTATCAAAACCAAAAAGGGGCCGATGCACCGGTATCATTACGACACCATCAAGAATGTTGAGATTCTTTGCCGTTTGGCTCGCTTGTTCACCAAGAATCTCTCCTGTCACGATACCCTGTCCGTCATGAATAAAGGAGATGTGCTCAGCCACACGATACATAAAGCGCTTGCAGAGAAGACAGGTGATACCTCTCTTGGCACCGTGTTTAATAAAAGCATCCAGCACAGATCCATATGGAACGACATAGACTGTCGGCGCTTCAGCGGCCCCTTTGGTATATTCAACTAAAACCTCGATATTTTTCAAGGCTTTTTCTCTTACGCTGGAAGCACTTGTCATAGAACCTTTTTTATGTGCATGGGGGTCCATGACAACAAAAATTGGAATGGCACCGCGTCGCATGGCCATCCAGGCGGCAACCGGCGAATCCAAACCGCCGCTAACCAATGCGACAAGTTGATCCTCTAAACCCAGTGGAAAACCTCCGGGCGACTTTATCCGCTCGACCGAAATAAAAGCCTGATCTTCATAAATCTCTATCTCCAACATTCTCTCGATTGGTCCGTTCCATGGGGTTGTTTTCCATCTCGGCCCTTTTTTGAAACGACGCTTTGAAAATCCTTTATCAGAATCATTTTTTTGAACAATCTTTTTTCCAAAGTTGGTGATGTCTTTTTTTAGTGAGGGGATGTCGAGGTTTGGGTTCTTAATTGCACGCACTGAAATCTTGGAACCCTGGCTGATATCGTGGGAAACCATGAGCTTGGCTGCTACCGAAACAACAGCGGTTTTATCCCGAAGGGATGTTCTAAAACAGGGCGAAACTGATGAGATCCCAAATACTCGTCCGACAACTGAAATCAATAAATTAACATCCGCGTCTTGCTCCTTTGCACAATTGATATAAAGACGCCCCTGTCGAGAGACAAACGTTAAGCGAGAAAGAAGATCTCTTCCACGTCTAGTGTTTAATGCACGCTTTATATTACTATGGAGAAGATCTTCGATATATTCCTGGGTCTGAAAGGACTTTACACCAAATTCACCCGTGTATCTGATCAAAATAGAGTTATAAATCATTGTCTTGCCTATTTTATCCAGTTCTCGCGGCCATCCATCCACTTGGCAACCATCTCTTCCAGCCAGCCTTCCAATCCTTCGGCCATGTAAAACTTAGGAAAAAGAAGATCCTCATCCGGTTCAATTATCCCTTCATCAACGGCATATCGATGGAGGGCTGTATGGGGATAAATTCGGATTCCCGAAGTGATCTTCATCGCCTCGGTTTCCAGTGAATCTGCAAAATAAAAACTTTGTTTAACACTGTCTTTGTTTTCTCCCGGCCCACCCAGCAAAAGAAATCCCATTCGACGGATCTGTTGTTTCCCAAGCAATCTCGATATTCGACGTACATCATCGAGTGTATACCGTTTGTTCATTCTTTTTAGAATGCTTTCAGAACCGCTTTCAAATCCAAGGGAAACCTCTTTGCATCCAGCTTTGGCCATTTTTTCAACCAGCTCATCATCGATCTTCCAGGGATATAAAATACAGCGCCATCTAATATTTAATCCTTCGGCAATTAACCGGTCACACAATGCTTTGGCATATGGCAATGGGAAATTAAAGGTGTTGTCCACAAAAAAAAAGTTCTTTATGCCGGCATTTGCATAATGACGAATAAAATTTACAGCGGATACTACAGAGTGTTTTCTCAATAATCGCCCCTCGATGGAGGCGGTAGAGCAGTAAATGCAATCCATTGCACACCCTCGACGGGTCTGTACCGGAAACCAGATTTCTTCATTTTCTAAATTGGGAGGAAGAAGCAGATGTGCGTTTAAAAGGGGCTGTGGATGATCATCCAAATCTTTGACTGACCGACTTCTTTTCACAAGACCCGTTTCAGGAAGACAAAGGCCGGGGATTTCCGAAATATCGCCTTTATGCTCAAGCCTTTCCAAGAGCATAACGAACGCCTTCTCACCTTCGCCCTGGATCCCCATATCCGCATTTAAATATTCGAGTGCTCGCCGGGGGAATATGCTGTATCCGGCCCCACCCAACACGATAGGTGCATCCGAAAAGTTTCTGCATTCGCTAACCACCGTTCTTACCTGATCGAGCAGAAAATTAGGACGCTCCATCAACTGATCATCAATATTTCTCACCGAAATACCGATGACATCCGGTGTAAATCCTGAAATATCCTCTCTTAAAAGTCCGCGAATATCCCGTACCATCATCAGGTTTAAAATTTTTACTTCATGCCCGGCGTTTTGGACGGCCGCACCGACACATGCCATCCCCAGTGGCAATACCGGCATGTTAATCTGTTCCGTATTGGCGGAAATCAACAGAATTTTCATATATCCTCAGTTTTTTTAAATCCAAATCAAAGATCGGGGCGCTCTGTGCAGGCTTTATCTCCGGGTCCCGGCAAGTGGGCTTTTAAACCTCCCTTTGATTCACCTTCAATGAGAGACTTTATGTCCGGATATGCATATATGGATTTAGCATTATTTTGGGGTAAACCACCGGAATCCGCCGAAGGCCCATAAACACTGTAAACATCTCTTCCCAGTATCCTGAGGATGGCTGTCTGTTCTCCCCGATGATGGGCCGTATGTGCGATTCTTCTCAGCATAATCCATGTTCTCGAACGCTTGGTGTCAAAAAAAGACACCTTTTCCTCCCACCAGGTTTTGTCCTTTGTTTTTAACATCTCATACCGTTTTCCCGAATCTTCAGCATATCGTTTTATAAATTCAAGCCGTATTTCTTTTTCGGGCAAAGGAGGGGCATCGACATCAATGCCGAACATGTTGCAAAACCATTTATCTTCACTGACGCACTGATGCACCATGTGTTCGAGAGGGCTCCGGTCTTTTTTCTCCAATGGATGGGGACGGATGAAAAGATCGTCGTCTTTAAACATGCTCCAAACGCTAAGCGTCTTAATCCTTTCTGTATCATACGTGTCTATAAAAAATTGATATTCCATTATTGCTCCTTTTCACATCACTATTGCCTAAGCTGAATTTACTCCCACAAGTCCCTCAGTACAGGCATCTGTTTTTTTATTCCATTTTTATCCAATACACCCCGGCTGTCAAGCCCAATAGGGCGTCATCAGTTAAATCAAAGGTTGCCTTCTATGATTTGAATTTGCCCTCTTATCCAAATTTAATGGTAACTCACTTATTATCAAATGCTGTTCCGGCTTAAAACTTTAAATACCCTTAAAAAGCTTGGTTAAAATATACCATTTTATGGTATATACAGAATCAACTTAAATCAAATTTCGGATAAAGAGGTATCATGTGCGGCCGATTTGTAAGATTTAGAAATTTGGAGCAACTCAGAGACTTTTTCCCCATCGATACGGCAATGTGCAAAGTTACGGCGAATTATAATGTCGCTCCGTCTCAGGAAATTCTGGCAATTGTATGCCGTGACGGTGAGAATCGGCTTGAAAAATTCCACTGGGGCCTTGTTCCTTTTTGGGCTAAAGACACTTCCATGGGAAATCGGCTGATCAATGCTCGAGCTGAAACCGCTGCGTCAAAACCGAGTTTTCGCAACGCCTTTAAAAAACGAAGATGTTTGATCATTGCCGATGGATTTTATGAATGGAGACCTGTCAACGGGCGGAAACAACCCGTATTTATCACTCTGCCGGATAAACGCCCTTTTGCTTTTGCCGGTCTTTGGGAAGCCTGGAACAAAAAAAGTGATTCCGACTCTGCCTATCATTCATGTACCATCATTACCATAGAAGCCAGTGACTCTATGCGTCAAATTCATCACCGTATGCCGGCTGTTCTCAACACCCAAGTGTATGAAACCTGGCTTGATTCTAAATATCAGGATATCCTAGCATTAGAAAGTATCCTGAAAAACGATGTTATCACCGAATTTGCGAGTTGTCCTGTGTCAAGCGTTGTTAATTCGGTTCGAAATAATGATCCTTCGAATTTAGAACCGTATACTCAAATGCAACTGGACTTTTGAACTTTTATCTAAATTGAGCGATCTGAAAAACTTTTATCGGCTTGGTCAATGATAAGAGATGTCCAACTGTTCTCCTGCCCTTTCTGTCGGTGATGAATTGTCTTTTTTATACAAAAGTGATATCAGACTTAAAAGACCGGTTCAGCCCGTCTTTTAACAAAAAGATGATTTACAAGGAAGATACCTATGAAAACCAAACCAGACATCATCTCTGATGTCCGGAGTTTTATGAAAAGCAGAGTGATCCTTTCTGCCGCCGAATTAGATTTCTTTTCAAAGCTGGACGGAAATTTTAT
>Ga0209928_1000341_pt1 | contig 10430 bp, 9 predicted proteins | sample SalPonF2_B_D2_MG_FD_185727 | JGI IMG/M metagenome (GOLD analysis project Ga0209928, IMG submission 185727) | Salt pond soil microbial communities from South San Francisco under conditions of wetland restoration - Salt Pond MetaG SF2_B_D2_MG... ...
CACTTTGTGGCATTATTGTTGAGCATTAGACTAAAAATAAAACCGTACAATAAAACAAAGGAAATCATTATGAGAAATTTAATTGCAGATGTTATTGTTTTAACAGTTTCCACATTTTCAGCAGTTTCAGCAGTTTCTATATTTTTTATAGCACTCGCTTTTTATTTTTCTTATGATACATTTCCCTTTTAATTCTCCATGACAAGCCCAAAAACTCATCCGAGCATAGTATTGCGAAAACTCGGCATAAAGAACAAAGAGACAAACCCAAGATCCTACCTCTTATCCTTTCAATAATACTTAATTCGAATACCCAATTTATATGCAATAAACTAGGGTTGATTAGTTGGCGATATATTTATATTTTTAAATGTTTATCCTCCTCGCTACTGTTAGGATCCGGCATTCCCAGGATCGTAGGAAGCAGAAAGAAATTTAGACGTTAGAGAAAGTGTCAAAGAGCCAAAAGAAATCCAACAAATAACCCGTGACCAAGAGGTTGCCATGGATTGAATATTAAGACCCCATTTCTCTTAGAGGTGGGGTTTTGTGTTTGGATTGAACTTAAGAGGATGATTAATGAAAAAATTTTATGTTGATGAAAACGATCAAGCTAGAATTATCTGTCACAAGTGCGGAATAAATAAAAATTTAGATGTAACAAAGTTCAAGGATACTCATAAAAAGCTGAAGGCCAAATGTAAATGTGGAGAGAATTTTCGGCTTAACTTGGATTTTCGAAGGCATTACCGTAAGAAAGTCCAGCTTTCTGGTGAATGCTTTATCCAAGAGAAAGGGGAAAGGGATGATATCCTAATCATAGACGTTTCAATGAGTGGGGTCAATTTTACAACTTTTAAGCCACATAATTTTTCCATAGATGATACAGTTGAATTGAAATTTACATTCGATAATCCAATGAGAACGAAAGTCCGGGAACCAGTCATAATAAAAAGGATTGCTGATCGAAATGTTGGTGCACAATACATCAACCAAAGTCGAATGCAAAGGATTTGGTTTTTGGTTTAAAAACTTAATTTTCCCTATACAGAAACGTTTTGACAATTATCAAAAATAGGATTTACTTAACCCGACATCAGAAAAATATGATATCTGTATATCAAGATATCTTCAAAATACCTGGATTACTATGATGATTGGTTTTCAGGCATGATATGCCATGTTTTGGTTCGATAAAATTTCACCTGATTAAACCTAATTTACGTAACCCCAAAATTTCATATTGCGTCAGCACATCCAGCAAATCTTTGATGTCATTAAATTCCAACATCAGACACCGAATCTAAATAAATTGAACTGCAAAAAAATATAGGTTTTTCATATGCAATTCAAAATTCAATCCCATAATCGTCAGAACAAGTTTTATTGTACCGCCACGCAGGTCGCCAAGGCGAATGTTCATTGACAATCCAATGACGAGCCATATCTTAAAAGAATATCATAGCAGAACTGGTGCATCGATATGGCACCCTGATATTTCCAGAAGACAACGGCCGGAAGGCCGAAGAAAAGGAGGTCCATCATGAACCGAAACAATAATGCGATAGCTCGTCATTTTTTCGCCATCATGGTTGTAACATTCACCATTGCGTTGATCGCGTCACCAGCTGCATCAAGTGAGTATGCCGCCCTCGCCGGCGTTAAGCAAGTCAAGGCAGTTTTTGATGTGAGCTTGGGGTCACCCAAGATGGCAAACATTGTTTTTTGGGCTGTTAAGAACGTTTACGAGGACGAAAGCGTACGTGCGCTTTCGAAACCACCGCAAGTGGCCGTTGTGTTTCACGGACCTGCGGTCAAACTGATCTCTACCAACCATAAGGATTTCAAGGACTCTGATAAAGGAGCGTTGGATGAGTTTGCCAACATGATCCGCCAGATGAAGAAGGACGGCGTGAAGCTAGAGGTCTGTTTATATGCATTAAAAGTGTTGGGCGTAGATCCCGCCACTATATTACCGGAAGTGGACATAGTGGGCAACGGTTTCATCTCCGTCGTCGGGTATCAGGCACAAGGATACTCAGTGGTAACTATTGACTAAAAATGATCGAAGGGCGCCTTTTCGGTCTGCATAACCTATCCCTTCAAAATTGTGACAAAATGTGACATAAATTGATTTTTTTGCCTATTTTCTTTCTATTGTTTATACAACAAAATCAAAAAAAATTAAATGGTTATATAATATCAACAAGTTGTCTCCAACCCTCTGAACCGAATGGGGTTCAAGGGGTCGGAGGTTCAAATCCTCTCGCCCCGACCAATAACACAAAAAATTAAGGGGGGTTCTAATGAACCGCCCTTTTTTTGGTGTTTGGATTGGATTCCGAGCAGGTTTGGCTCTGGATTGAACATTATTAGTCGAGAAGGTTTGTCTAACGTTTAGCTATTTTAAATTTGAGATTAAAGGATATATACCACATTTAACAGGAATTATTCATCACTCATCTTTGATTGCCATTGATACAGGACCGTCCATACCTGATAATAGGCATCTTGGCGCAAGTCATCCCCGGCTGGAACGATATTATCCTTGACGTTTGAATAATCAATATCATGGGCGCAGTTTGACAAGTAATCCGCCCAATCGCTTTTTGTAATCTTCATGCGATAGCGGAAGTCGGCATTTTTAATTCCCAAAATCTCAGATTCATCAGAATAGCCATGTAATTTTTTTGCCAAACGAATAAGATCATCTTTGCACCTCGACCGGATCATCAATTCGCCGCGTTTGCAATACTTGTCAAACACTGTCGAGAAAAAACCGTCTTTTGTGAAAATCCACATAATGTTTCCTTAGAATAATTTTAGTTGGTCCTGTTGACTTGCCTTTTTTTTGTCTGAGATTCTTGAACGTGGCTTTGTTTTGCCTGAGTCGCCGGTCTGTGCCTTGCTTGTTTCTGAGATTATGGACGGTGCCTTATTTTTGGAAGATGTGGTTGGAAGGCCCTTTTCAAGGCCCAAAATTGCTCGGTGAATGATTTGGACGTAAGGCTCACCTGTACGGGATTTCTCATGCTCTAAAATTACCTGAGCTTCCGGCGTCAGCATGATCTGGATCTGCTTGCAGCCCTGTGCGAGTTTTCTTTTACGCCAGCGTTCCCGTCGTTTCCTATCTGTTTTTCGCCTTTGTTCTATTGTCAGCATAATCCCCCCTCATCGTTAAAATCAAACGCTTTTAGTAAGCGTTTTTAATGGGCGTTTATATACAACGCCACAAGCATCTTATATCAAAGGGTTTTATAAAGGTCAATACCATAATAACTGACTTAAAAAAAGATGACATAGTGACGATAAGGCCTGATGCCGGCTCTTAATTGAAGGTTTACAGTGTCATTGGTTTAAAGCCGGCAATGTCGAAAGGATAAATAGCAATTGTAACAAATGGTTGTGCATCATAAGGCCATGTCAGACTTTAAAGTTAGATTGGCGGGTCGATAAATCAGATTCTGTGTTTGAGGCCGACGAGTCCTATCGCTCCGATCAAGAAAATGAACGAGCTACAGTCTGACACTTTTCCCTTGAATTAGCAGATAAAAAAATACTTGACATGCTACTTTGTGGTACTATTCTATTAATTAAGTTAGACAATGCTTTTGTTTACTATCAATTTGACTTTCACGATTTTAGTTAATTCAGAGCGCCTTTTTCAGAAAAATTGAAAACATATCAAAGTATAGGAGGTGCGACTATGAGAAATCAAAAGAGTTTGGTATTAATTGTTGCGACCATTATGTTTTTTTCATTTGCTGCAGTTCCCCCAGCCAATGCGTTCATAGGCATGGCAGCTCTTGGGGCAATTATTGCAGCTACTTTCGCTTCGGCAGTTATTTTAAATGAAACTGTAGTCAAGCCAGGCGATGAGTCTGTACCGGACCATTCTTCATCAAAACAGAAAACGCAAGATAATTTACAGGCATTAAACGAACCATAAAATCATTATAAATATTCTCATTTATTTTCCTTCAAGATTCAGGTCATATCATTTTTGCAGCTGTAAAGCCCCTATGGGTTAACCAACCTTAGGGGCTTTTTATTTGCCCGGAAAAATTCAGAAATACAACACAAATTAAACAGTTCCCAGTTTCTTTTTGCGCTATTGGAATCCCACCAATAAATATTTTAAGATACGCTACCATATGAACCCCATGGACATCGCTTCGAGACCTTTGAAAAATGTTCATTTTTGCCAAAGTTCAATGAAGGGGATAATTTTAACCACATGAACACATTGAGTATTTCGAGGATTAACCCGCAAAAGTTCGGTGGCGGGTTAAAATTTGGGTCTGACCCCAAAGGAATAGGCTCCGCATTCCACGGGGCAAGCGCAGAAATTGGGCAAAAAGGAAGGTTTTACAAAGGTCTCGCTTCCAGATCACAACGTTAAATCATCGATGTTGACAATCTGTGCCTTTATTGAATTTCCACTCACGCGGAGTAAGGCCAGAGACGCCGGAGAATTACGGCGCGGCTGTGCGGCACTTCCGGGATTCAGAAAGAGCACTCCCTTCTGTTCTGAAACAGACGGACAATGTAAATGGCCGAAGATTACGGCGGCAAAACCAGCCTTCGAAGGCACAATATCGAGTCTGCGAATATCATGAATCGCATACAGCAGAACATCACCGACTTCGATCACCTCGGTTTCCGGAAGCTCCCTCAGACCTTCAATCATATCCATATTACCCCGGACGGCAAATACTGGAGCGATGGATTTCAGGTCGTCCAGGACTTCGTTATTGCCGACGTCTCCGGCATGAACAATCAGGTCAACGCCTTCAAGCGCTTTTATCGCCGCCGGCAGAAGAAGACCATGGGTGTCCGCAATGACCCCGACAACGACATTCTCCTTATTTTTAAAATTTAGCGACACTAGCGCCTTTCCTGCTCATCAATTCCGACCCAAGTAGCAAATATAATGTTTATTGGGTTCGTTTCTCTTTTTCGAGAGTTCTGTAAAGCTTGTTTCGCAACATGTCGATGTGTAACCGCAGAGAGTATAATTCTTCAGAGTATGCGGACGGCACGGAAACATTTGACACTTTCCCTTCCAGGTTGTCGAGAATTAACAAATATTCATCAAGATTTGCGGTCAAATCCTCCTTGTGTATTTCAGAATCCACGGCCTCTAATTCCGAATACCAGCGGTATATCCTTGATCGCATTCGCCACCGATAGATAGGCGGCATGAGTTTAAAAAGAGGATACAACAATGCGACTAGCGGCAGCAGCATGATTTTCATGCGGTTAAGAAAATTTGCCACCCAAAAAGGAAGATAGCGTTGAAGAAAAGGAGGACCGGATTGATAAAATCGTTTTGCTTCCGGACTCAACTCAAAATCAAGATATTTCGGCGAGGGAAATTCTCCCCGACTCTCGAATCCACCCCCTGACTCATGGACTTCCTCGGCCGTCTGAAGAAACAGATCGATCAAGGCCGGATGCACATCCGATCGTGCCACTAGTTGGGTTGTCGGAGCCACCAAGGTGAGATCACGAGAAGGAACATTGGCATGAAAATCGATCACACCTTCAGGTAATTTCAGCACATGCAAGAAATGGTAACGAAGTGCATACGCCTCGGCCCGTTCGAGCCCCATTTGTGTTACTGATTTTGATTTTAGAAATAGGCGAAGATACGGCGAACGGTGCGTTGTCACAAAAAAGGCGACATCTATCTCGCCCTTTAAAAGCCTTTCAGCAGCCTGTACAGAATCGTATGAAAGAAGCCGGGTATTTTTCGCAGTGATTCCATTCAATCCAAGCAGTTGCATCGTTAAAACCTTGGTGCCGCTGCCTTGCCCACCGACAGCGACGCGCAAACCCTTTAGATCGGAAAGTCGATTTAATGTGAGATCCTTTTGATGAAAAATCCACAAAGGTTCAAAATAAAGGCTGCCCAGTGAAACGAGTTTTTCGGTTTTGGCCAATGTGCCCATACCACTCTGAACAAAAGCGACATCCACGCCGCCCGAGTCCGCCTCTAAGAGCTTGAGATTTTCTGCTGAACCGGCGGTTATTTTTACTTCAAGCGCAATGTTTTCTTTGGCAAAACGTTCACTATATTTCTTACCAAAGGCAAAATAAGCACCTTTCGATGAACCGGTGCCAATTGAAATTTTCCGGGGAGGAGCAGGAGCAACGAATTGATATGCCACCATAAATCCGATAATTGCAATCACCATCGCCGGGCCGAATATTTTTAATTTTTCTTTGGTATCCAGCTTTTCTTTTTCTCTTAGCTTGGTCATCTCGCAAACCTTTTTGGTGTCCGTTTTCCGGATCGATATACAGTTAGGGTTGTTAACTTTCGCTCGATTGAGGTTTGTTTAATGCTGAGATTACAAGATGATATGGTGTTACATCATATCATCTTTCATCCAAAACTTTCCGAACTATAAAAGCCAAATCACGCCTATTAATCGGCTTTTCTACAAATTGACGAATCCCTATCTCCTTTGCCTTATCTTCATCGATTTTTTCACTGAATCCCGTGCATAGAATCGTCGGCATATCATGGCGAGTTTTAAGAATCTCTTTCACCAGTTGGTCGCCGGTCATCTGAGGCATGCTCATGTCCGTAATCACCAGGTCAAACCGATCAGGATTGGCATTAAATGCTTCCAATGCTTCAACAGGACTCGTCTTGGCTTCAATCTTATATCCCAAACGCTCCAGTCTATATCGTCCAACATAAACCATTGACGATTCATCATCGACAAACAATATTCTTTCATTCCCAACAGGAAGTTCTTCTTCGTTCTCGATTTCTTCAACAGCCTCTTTTTCAATCACCTTGAAAAATATGCTAAAAGTGGTTCCTCTTTCTAGTTCGCTATCAATTATAATTGCACCGCCGTGGCTTTTAACGATGCCGTGCACCACTGACAACCCCATGCCAGTACCCTTACCAACATCCTTTGTTGTAAAATACGGATCAAAAACTCTGTCCCTGATTTCAGGGCTGATCCCCGGACCTGTATCACTGATCGTTAGTTTGACATATTCCCCCGTCGTTAGGTTGGGATAGAGAGCAGCAGAAACTTCGTCCAAAATAACATTCTTTATTCCAATCTCCAAAATCCCTCCGGTATCCTCCATGGCATGGGCCGCATTGGTGCAAAGATTGAGCATCAATTGGTGGATCTGGGTGGGATCGGCAAAAATAATATCGGATGTATCATCTATATTCTGACGGATATCAACACTCATCGGAATGGTTATGCGTAAAAGTTTGATGGCATCTTGGATGACCGGAACTAGTTTAATCGGTTTTCGTTCTTGATCGGTTTGACGACTGAAGCTAAGCAGCTGTCTTACGACATCTTTGGCGCGAAGACTGGCTTTACGAATTTCTTCAAGATTCAAATGCGCCGAACTCCCTTCCGGGATATCATCCAGTGCCAATTCCGTATTGCCAATAATGATCCCGAGGATATTGTTAAAATCATGAGCGATACCACCTGTAAGCGTTCCGATAGCTTCCATTTTGTGGGCTTGCCGGAGTTGGATTTCAAACTTCTTTTTATCTTGCTCGGCCTGTTTGCGCTCGATGATTTCCTGCTGCAGTTCCTTGTTCATTGCCTGTAGAGACGTCTCCCTATCCCGAATCTCGGAAGCCATTTCTTTGAATCGATTTGCAATTTCTGAAAGCTCCTGGTGGTGAATTTCTTCAAATTTATAATCGTAGTCTCCTTTTGAAACTCGGTCGATTCCTTTTTGAAGAATTCCTAATGGCTTACGCATAAAGACACGCAACAACACTCCGGTGGTTATTAAAATTATGATCAGCGATCCGGCAAGAATGAGCAGAATTGCATTACGGAGCCGTGCCAAATCCAACTTGTACGCATCAAGCGAAAGAAATAATTTTGCCCGGCCAATGATTTGCTCCTTATAAACAACGTCTATGGATCGCTCAATACGGTTTTCAGTAGCGTTGTTTTTACGTAACTTAAAAAGTATTTTATCATGTTGGTTCGTAATGTGAAGTTCATCGATAACCTCGTTTTGCACATAACCGGTACCGATTTTATTGATCTGCTCATCATCATAGTCCCATATCGGCACCGCCAATACTTTGCCGATATTGACGGCGTAATCGTCAGCCTTTTTATTAAGTTCCTTGAGCGAAAATCGAGCCTGTCTGGTATAGACAAACATCAGCAAAAACCCTTCAAATATAATGATGAGTAGAATAAGACTGACCGTTAATTCCCTGGAGATGGATCGGCTCTTGATATCAAATATTTTTGAAAAAGAAGCCTCATTACGCGCTTTGTCCACAAGTTCTTCCTTCCTATACCGTGAATCGAATTACTTTTGGCTGAAACCGTATTTTCTACAAAATGTTGTGTATGTGCCGTCGCTTTTTATGTTATCTAAAGTTTGCTGCCAAGTTTTTATAAGATTATCGGGTGTTTGAAGTGAAAATGCAATATAATTGTTGACGCTCCGGAATGCATAGACAAGTTCCAATTGATCAGGATCAACACCGGCATGTTTTGCAAGATACGGCATATTAAAATCAGAACTGACCCATAAATCAAGATTTCCCTCAACAAGCCGCCTGATATTACTAATGTTTTTGTTTGTGCTAACAAGATTGACAAACCCATTTTTTTTGAGAAATTGCTCCTTTGCATCTTTATGATACGTGCCAATGCGGTCAATCTTTTTGGCGTCTTCAAGGGAGGTAATTTTCAGGTCCGAACCCTTCTTTCCATAGAATCCCCAGATTTGTGTGTAAAGCGGGCCGACCCATTTGAAGCGTTTTTCCCGCTGAGGCAGGCGTGTGGTGGAAAACAGGGCCACATTGGGCTGGTTTAACGCCAGAGTATATCCCCTTGCCCACGGTACCACCTCAATGTTATCAGGCATTTTCAGGCGAACCAAAATCTCACGAACCATGTCCACGGCCAATCCTGCAATTTCTCCCTTATTCAGATAGTTGCCTGGAGGTGAATCTTCTGTGTAAATTTTCAGTTTGACTTTGTGCAGGTCATTACTTGAAGTATCCGGTTGAAGTTTGGGCATACTGTCTTCAGGGATCCATTTCCTGCTGACCTTTCTAAAGACCCCGTCCCGTTTCATGTCATCCAGGGTTTCCTGCCATTTTGCCACAATTTTTTTTGATGTTCCTTTTGAAAAGGCGATATATAGACTCACTTCATCAATAGGGAATACGAAATCCAATTCGATGGGGTCAATACCAACCTGTTCTGCAACACCCGGCATTCCCAAATTGTCGTAAACCCACAAGTCAACACGGCCGGATAATAATTTTTTCAGATTACTTGCAGATGAATTTGAATTGTCAAGATTGGTAAACCCCCAAGCTTTGAGCATCTGTTCTCGGGAATCTTCCTTATATGTGGCAATTGTCCCAACCCTTTTCGCGTCCTCAAGAGAATTGATCTGAATGCCGGATCCCTTTTTTGCGTAGAATCCGTTTCGTGAGACGCAAAGGGGCCCCACCCAGTGAAACTGGCTTTCGCGCTCTTGGGTCCGCACTGTCGAAAACAGGGCAACATTCGCTTTTGTTTTCAATAGATTATACCCTCTCGCCCACGGCAACATCCGAATATTATCCGGCTGTTTCAAACGGCGCAGGATCTCCCTTACAACCTCCGCCGATGAACCTGTAATAACGCCTTCTTTTTTGAAACTTATCGGAGGATATTCTTCTGTTATAACCATTAACTCTTGAGCAAAGACAACGTTTGTCAAAAATAGTACAACCAGAAATACATATTTGGCGAGCTTCAGTTTCATATGTTCCTCGTATCGAGCAATGTTTTACCTGTCTTAGATGGGTTCAAGGGATCCTTCCGACTTCTAAAAAATAAGGCAGATCATCAAATATTTTGCCTGCCTTTATATCAGAACTTTCAAAACGCTGTCTGTTCAAGCTTTGAGCCTTTTATTTTCAGTAGCGTTAATAGAAAACAGCAGGCCGGAAAAATTTTTCGGCCTGCTGCTTTAAAGGCTTCTCAAGCATATTCGAGCGTGAAACTTGAGTTATCTACTTTTTAACTTTATAACTCTCACAAGCCCGATCAACCCAATACCGAAAAAGAGCATAAGCGCCATTGTGGCCAACGAGCCTATCTTCAGGGCAAGCCAACTGAATCCGACGAGGGGAATTAAGCCTAAACGAACCATCACCCGTAAATTATCATGTTTTATGATAAAATCGGCCATTGGGGGTGAATAGGTATTGTAAAAACGAACAAAACGAACACCGATTCGATTGGTGAGCAGGAAATGGTCACGGAATCTGCTTAACACTTTAACGTGGGACGCCAGAGGCGAATCATAGGCTGCCGTGGCGATGAAGCAACCGCCGCTACCTCCGGAGTCACTGCTACCATTGACCACTGTTACGTCTGTTGGGTTCAGGCCATCATAGTCGG
>Ga0209928_1000345_pt1 | contig 10412 bp, 8 predicted proteins | sample SalPonF2_B_D2_MG_FD_185727 | JGI IMG/M metagenome (GOLD analysis project Ga0209928, IMG submission 185727) | Salt pond soil microbial communities from South San Francisco under conditions of wetland restoration - Salt Pond MetaG SF2_B_D2_MG... ...
GGCGATAGTCAGAGATCGGAAGAGTATATCCAATTTCAAAACCTCATGAACACCCTGACCGAGACCACCCAAGCCACAGCCGATGCCCATCAGGCATTCCTCGATTTTTCAAATGAACTCACCCAAAGCTTTGAAAAAACCTTTACAACCCAGGCCCGGCTTCTTGAATCCCTGATTGCAGACAAAAGTTTGCAAACCCAAGACGGCCTGCCAGGACAAGACCGAAGAAAAACCACACAACAACCCATTGAACCGGCCTTTGACCGGGACATGTGCATGGAGTTCGCCATCGGCTCTGTTGCAAAGGTGCTGGGTCCGGAGTTTGCGGTGGTGGACACCCGCAACGTCAGGGTTCGCCTGCCGGATGAACCCCTTATGCTGGTGGACCGGATTCTTTCAGTTCAGGGCGAAAAACAATCCATGGGCGCCGGTCGGGTGGTGACGGAGCATGATGTTCTTTTGGATGCCTGGTATCTCGACGGCGGCCGGGCGCCGGTATGCATCTCGGTTGAAGCCGGCCAGGCAGATCTTTTTTTGTGTTCTTATCTGGGCATCGATCATGCGGTAAAAGGAAAGCGAAGTTACCGGCTTTTAGATGCCAAGGTCAAATTCCATCGGGGCCTCCCACAACCCGGAGACGTGATTCGCTATGAGATCGAGATCGATCATTTTTCCCGTCAGGGGGAAACCTATCTTTTCTTTTTCAGTTTCGAAGGGTATATCAATGATTCGCATCTGATCAGTATGACCGACGGATGTGCGGGTTTCTTTACAGAAGAAGAGGTGCAAACCTCGGGCGGAATCATCCTGACCGAAGAAGACACCCAACGCCTGCCCGGTCAAAAACCCTCGGACTGGAAAGATCTGGTTCCCCTTGAAACGGAAAGTTATGATGATGCGGCCCTTGAATCCTTAAGACAAGGTGATCTTGCCCAATGCTTCGGCCCCGACTTTATCGGCATCCAACTTGCCGAATCCCTCCGGCTTCCAAGCGGAAGAATGAAGCTGATCCACCGGATTTTAAAGCTCGATCCCGAAGGCGGACGATACGGGCTTGGCCGAATCCGGGCTGAAGCGGACATCCATCCCGATGACTGGTTTCTGACCTGCCATTTTATGGATGACATGGTCATGCCCGGAACGCTGATGTATGAATGCTGCGCCCACACCCTCAGGGTTTTTATTCAGCGCATGGGATGGGTGACAACAAAAACCGGCGTCTGCTATGAACCTGTAATCGGCGTTCAAAGCGTCCTCAAATGCAGAGGGCCGGTAACACCCGAGACCCACAAAGTTTGGTACGATATCGAGGTAAAAGAAATCGGTTATGCACCGGAACCCTACGTCATTGCCGATGCCCTGATGAACGCCGACGGGCATCGTATTGTGTCGTTCAAAGACATGTCCATGAAAATGACCGGCATCACCAGGGATGAAATCGAGTTGCTCTGGGAAAAGACAGGAATCGGGGGTCAGGGGTCAGAGCCTGAGGCTGTTGGAGGTTTAAGGTTGGAGGTTGGAGGAAAGACGAGGGAAGATGGACCAGGGAAGATGGATGAAAAGCCGATGCGTCCTGTCGTCCCTCATCCTAGCGAAGCAGGCTCCCTTCTTCCATCGGTTTCACCTCAAACCTCTATCGAAGAGATCCTCAAACCTAATGCCGCCTTAGGCGATAGTCGGAGGTCAGAGATCGGGGATCAGAAAACACCCCTTTACGACAGGGATAAGATACTTTCCTTTGCAATTGGAAAGCCTTCAGAGGCATTTGGCGAACCTTATAAGATGTTCGACAACGACCGGATCATCGCCAGACTCCCCGGCCCGCCCTATTCCTTTTTGGACAGGATTGTTGCCGTTGAACCTGAAGCATGGATCTTAAAGCCGGATGGATGGATCGAAGCCGAATTCGACATGTCGCCCGATGCATGGTACTTTAGAGCGGACCGCTCGTCTTCCATGCCCTTTTGTGTTTTGCTCGAAGTGGCCCTTCAGCCCTGCGGATGGCTGGCAGCTTATCTGGGATCTGCCCTTAAAAGCGAAAATGATCTGAAATTCAGAAACCTCGGGGGAAATGCCGTGCTGCACCGCATGATTTTCCCGGAAGAAAAAAAATTGACCATACGCGCCCGTATGACAAAAGTCTCCGAAGCTGCTGAAATGATTATTGAGCATTTTGACTTTATGGTTTTTCAAGATGCCCAAACCATTTATTCAGGAGATACAAACTTTGGATTCTTCACAAAACAGGCCCTGGCTCAGCAGATCGGCATCCGAAACGCCCAAAAAACAGCATACACGCCCTCTCCGGATGAACTCCGGCACAGCCAGTCCTTTATTTTTGACGATACAGCGCCTCTTTTTCCCGAAGATCCGGACGTGGACCCCGCGTCTTCTTTGGCCATGCCGACAAAAGCCCTTCGAATGATCGATCGGATCGACGCCTTTGTTCCAAACGGAGGTCCCCAAGGTCTCGGTTATATCCGGGGTGTTAAAAAGGTCGATCCCGACGAATGGTTTTTCAAAGCGCATTTTTTTCAGGACCCTGTTTGTCCGGGATCTTTAGGAATAGAATCGTTTCTGCAACTCATTAAGTTTGCGGCAATGAATCAATGGCCGCATCTCGTTGAAACCCATCGCTTTGAATGGATCATGGACGAACCTCATTCCTGGTCCTATCGAGGGCAGGTCATTCCTGAAAATAAAACCATCGAAGTTGACGCCGTAATCACTAAAATGGTTGACAGTCCGGTGCCGACCCTGTACGCAAATGGTTTTTTAAAAGTGGATGGACTCTATATTTACCAAATGGAAAACTTTGGTTTTCGTTTGATTCCTATTTAATTTCTGATATCGTCAAATGGTTGAATAGGAAGATTTAAATGATGATCCGACAAGTTATCATAATGCCACTTAACTATTTACCTATTCAGCGGAATGGATGATCTTTTTTTAAAACGGGTGCTGTTTGAGTGGCTTAGGGATCGTTAGAAAGAACAGGCGCATGCCAAAATCGTATCCTTAAAAGAAGTTGCAAATTGTATAGCGAACCTATTGATTTTTCAGAGACGGGTTCCTGTTCTTTCTTTACGAGCCCTTGCCGCGAGTTCACGCGTTTTAAAAAAAGATCATCCATGGAGCGACTTTTTAGAAAAACACCTTGACCCCCCAATATGTTAGGTTGGGTCATTTTGTAATTTGATATTCGGATTTAACCTGAACAGAATTATTCGTTCAGGCATTAATTAAACAAGTTAACCACTCAACCATTTAACGATTTAACGAAACCTTTACCATGCGATATTCCAACGTCTACATCGATTCCTTCGGATATGAACTGGCCCCCAATGTGGTCACATCCGATGATATTGAACGTCGTCTTGAACCCGTGTATAAAGCCCTCCATTTTCAGAAAGGACAGCTTGAGGCGCTTACCGGAATTCGGGAACGCAGATTCTGGGACCCGGGCTACGCCATGCATGAAGGGGCCATGAAAGCCGGGCAAAAAGCCATAGATGCTTCTTCTGTTCTCCCCGAGCATATCGGTCTGCTGATTTACGGGGGAGTTTGCAGGGACAACCTCGAACCCGCAACCGCCTGTGCCGTATCCAACGGCCTTGGATTGGGTCCCAAAACCCAAATTTATGATGTTTCAAATGCATGTCTGGGTGTATTGAACGGAATGATTCAGGTGGCAAATGCCATAGAACTGGGGCAGATTAAAGCAGGTCTTGTGGTATCCTGTGAATCTGCACGACAGATTGTCGATTTTACCATTGATCGTCTTCTTGAAACAAAAGACATGGAGCATTTCAAAAAAACCATCGCAACACTCACCGGCGGCTCAGGGGCAGTGGCCGTATTATTAACGGATGCATCCTTATCCAATACAGGTCATCAGCTTTTAGGCGGCCTCATCACGTCCGCCACGGCGTATCACAAACTGTGTCGCTGGGGACCGGATACCGGAATTCCGGCCAGCGGTCTTCATATCATGCAAACGGATTCCGTGGGCGTTTTGCAGCACGGCGTGGCCCTTGGCATCGAAACATATAAAGCATTCAAAAAAGAACTCTTGTGGCCGATGGATAAACCGGACAAAGTTATCTGTCATCAGGTGGGAGCGACCCATCAAAAAAATATCCTCGAATCCATCGGCATTCCAAAGGAAAAAGACTTTACGACGTTCAAGTACCTGGGAAACATCGGTACGGTGTCTCTGCCCATCACGGCGGCCATCGCAAAAGAGCGGGAGTTTTTGCTTAAAAACGATCTGGTGGGATTTTTCGGCATCGGCAGCGGCCTGAACTGTCTGATGCTGGGAGTTAAGTGGTGATACTAAAAGGGTTCAAGGGGTCGAGGGGTCGTAGGTGTTCTCGGGGTGTGCTTCCCCGTTCACTCTGGTGTCTACGCGTCTGGTCATTTCAATGACTTAGCAGCGGGGGCATTCCTGCCCCCTCCGCGTTCTCCCGCGAAAAGCATGCGGAAGCCGCGGTCTCCCCCACTGCTAAATCACTGAAATGACGAAGCCACTCCGCCAATATCGTTACACGGGGAAGCACACCCCGAGAACACGTACCAAGAATTCAAAAGTTCAAGTGAAATACTTAAGAATTCATAATAGTTTAGCCCTTTGAAAGAAATCGATTTCAAAGGAGCTTCAGGTATGATTTAATTTTTGGCTGGAAGCTGTCTGAGTGGATTAGGGATCGTTTTGAAAGAACCATAGGTGATTTAACTTTATGGATGAAACCCTCTGCTAAAGCTGAGACCTTTCTCAATAGCCCGGACAGGTTCTTTCATTACGAGCCCTTATTCATGAGTTCTTTCAGCAAAAATTTAATTATACCTGAAGCGGCAATGTTTTCAAAAGGCAAAAGTATTACTATAAATGAAAGGAGGGCGCTTTGAAAAAAACAGCATTTCTTTTCCCTGGTCAAGGTTCACAGACCGTTGGTATGGGGTTTGATTTTTATCAGGAATATGATGTTGTGAGAGAAATTTTTGATATGGCGGAGGAGATTTCCAAAATAAATATATCAAAACTTTGCTTTAAGGGTCCCATGGAAGATCTTACCCAAACCGTCAATCTCCAGCCGGCAGTCACCACGGTGAATCTGGCATGTCTCACAGTCATCGCAAAAGAAGGCGTCACACCGGATATCTGTGCGGGTCACAGCCTCGGTGAATACAGCGCCATACGTGCATCAGATATTGTTTCCCGGGAAGACACCTTCAGAATGGTCTTCAAACGAGGTGAACTCATGCACCGGGAGGCTGAAAAAAACAAAGGCGCCATGCATGCAATTATCGGACTTTCAATAGATGTGGTCGAGGAAATCGTCTCGGAAGCAAAGATAGAGGGTGTTGTGGCAGTTGCAAATCATAATGCTGAAAAGCAGATTGTCATCACCGGCTCCCCTGATCCTGTTGAAAAAGCCTCAACCATCGCATCGTCCCATGGCGCAAGATCTATACCGCTTAAAGTGAGCGGTGCGTGGCACAGTGATTTGATACAAGGCGCCCAAGATGAATTCAAGGACTTTATCGAGTCAATCCCTTTCAACACGCCCCAAAGGCCCACGATATTCAATGTCACCGCCGATTTTGAAAAAGAACCCGATGAAATTAAATCGATCATGGCCCGTCAGCTTTGTAGCCCGGTTAAGTGGTACGATTCCATGTGCAAGTTCATGGCTGAAAACATTGAAATTTTTGTAGAAGTAGGGCCCGGGAAAGTCCTTACCGGACTTTTGAAAAAAATTCTGCCCAAAGATTATCCATGTCAGATATTTAATGTCAACAGCATGAAGGGGCTGGAACGATTTTTGAAAGAAATATTTTAATTTCAACAAGATAATGTCATTATTTTTAAAAAAATAGTGAAAAAAAACAAATTTATGCTTTACATAATATTTTTCATAAGGTATTCTGCCGATTTACAAAAAAGCAAGTCGTCTTTTCGTCCAAGGATTACATTATGAAAAAGAAAGATATTGAATATTTTAAAGAATTTTTAAACGACCGACTCCAAGAGCTGTTGAGCCACGCAGACAATACGGTTTCAGGCATGACAACACCCAAGGAAAATTTTCCGGATCCGACCGACCGAGCTTCCCTTGAGTCAGACCGTAATTTCATGCTTCGTATCAGGGATAGAGAAAACAAACTTATCAAAAAGATTAGGAAAGCGTTAGCTCGTATTGACAACGAGACCTTCGGAATTTGTGAAAAGTGCGGTGAAGACATTACTGTTAAACGGCTTAAAGCCAGACCGGTTACGACGCATTGCATTGATTGCAAAACCAAGGAAGAGGCTTTCGAAAAAGCCCTTGGATTATAAATAAGCATGTGAGAATCGATCTTCACATCCATTCAACTGCATCAGACGGGACGCTTTCTCCGTTAGAAATACTAACCCTGGCTCAAGACCTTAGCATCGCGGCAATTTCCATAACAGACCACGATACACTGGACGGCTCAAAAGACGCGCTTTCCTTTGGAATTCCCCCTTCAGTCAAATTCTTAACCGGTGTTGAAATCAGTGCCGAACCGCCGCCGCCTTTTTCCTGTGCTGGAAGTTTCCATATTTTAGGCTATGCCGTCGATATCGACAATTCTGAGTTGAATCATACACTTTCAATGTTGAAAGACTCAAGAAAGAGTCGAAACCCCCAAATTCTTAAACGGCTTTCTCGCATGGGGATTGATATTTCATTAGACGAGGTCCGGAATTTGGCTGGAAACAGTCAGATGGGAAGACCCCACATCGCTCAACTTATGGTTGAAAAAGGCTATGCTCCGTCAATTAATGGTGCATTTGACGAATATCTGGGAAACGGCAGACCAGCCTATGTTGATCGATTTCGTTTTGAATGTGAAGAAACCCTAAAAGCCATATTGAACGCAGGAGGAATTCCTGTTCTGGCTCACCCACTTCTTTTGGGCATTGAAGAAAATGACATTCTCGAAAATCTGATTGCCGTGTTGACAGAAATGGGTTTGAAAGGGATTGAGGTCTATTATCCGGACCACACAAAGGATCTTATTGCATATTACTCCCGGCTCGCGAATCACCATAACCTATTGATCACTGGTGGTACGGATTTTCACGGAAAAATAAATCCCGAAATAACAATGGGGTACGGAAAGGGGGATCTCTTTATCCCTTATGAATTGTACGAAAAACTAATTTCGAGTTTATAGACAGGAATCACCATGACATCAACAGATCTATCTGGATTGCAGCAAAAACTTTGTTATGAATTTAAAGATATCGATTTTCTTGTTGAGTCCCTCAGGCACAGTTCCTTTGTAAACGAGAACCTCGAACTGGATATTCAGGATAATGAACGGCTTGAATTTTTAGGGGATGCCGTTCTAAATCTTATTGTCGGACACATGCTCATGCAGCGTTATCCGGAGTTAAGGGAAGGCGATCTGTCCAAGATGCGGGCCAATTTGGTGAATGAATCTCAACTGGCTTCCATCGCACAGGAAATGGATCTGGGCTCGTATTTGCAGCTCGGCAAAGGTGAGATCCAGACAAAAGGATGGGAGAAACAATCCATCCTGGCAGACACCTTTGAAGCGGTTATTGCAGCCGTTTATCTGGACGGCGGTTTTGATGCAGTATTTAGAATTATTGACAGCCATTTCTCTTTTGTACTCGACGCCGTGGTCATGTCGACGACGAATCATGACTACAAAAGCCAGGTCCAAGAGCTTGTCCAGATGAAACATCAGAAAATGCCGGTTTACACCGTTATCCATGAAAGCGGCCCGGACCATGATAAAACCTTTCGTGTACGGTTGAACGTTGGAGAGATTCAAACGGAAAGTGATGGAAAAAGCAAAAAGGCTGCCGAACAGAATGCCGCCAGAAAATGTCTTAAACTTTTGAAAGTTGATGAATAATACCGCATCCACCCGCCGCCCTTTCATCATTCCGATTTTCTTACCCCATGCCGGGTGCCCGCACCAATGCGTCTTTTGCAATCAAACATCCATTACCGGCGTCGGGCGTGACACTGTTTCTCCCGAAAAAGTGGAACAACAGATCCATGAATTTCTCAAATATAAGGGAAATGATCGTCGGCCGGTTCAGGTGGCATTTTACGGCGGAAATTTTTTAGGCCTGGAAAAAGAATATATCGAACGCCTTTTGGATATCTCCACAAAATTTGTAAACAACAAAGAAATTGATGCCATTCGATTTTCCACACGACCGGATACCATTGACCATGATCGGATTGAAATTATAAAGACTTATGCGGTTACAACCGTTGAAATCGGCGTGCAGTCCATGGATGATCGGGTACTGGCCACGGTCAAGCGGGGGCATTCTGCTTCTGATACACAACGGGCGGTGGCACTGTTAAAAGACCGGCACTATCAAATCGGCCTGCAAATGATGGTGGGATTGCCGGAAGAAGATGAGGCAAGCTCTCTCTTTACCGCAGACAGAATTGGCGAACTTGAACCTGATTTTGTGAGGATATATCCAACGATTGTCCTTAAAAACAGTTTGCTTGCCAGGTGGCATGAAAATGGAATGTATCGCCCCTGGTCTCTTGAACGATCCGTTGCCCATGTCAAAACACTTTATCTGTTTTTCAAAAAAAAGAATGTTCCGGTAATCCGTATGGGACTTCAGGCTTCTGAAGATCTTGACAGCGGCGCCGCTGTTTTGGCCGGACCGTATCATCCGGCATTCGGTCACATGGTCCATTCCGAAATCTTTCTGGATATAGCCACAAAAATCATGGCACACAAGTCGGTTTCCCATGATACGGTTACCATAAAGGTTCATCCCAAAAGCATTTCAAAAATGAGGGGCATGAAAAACAGTAACGTGGAGACATTGAAAAGAAGATTTCGACTCCAAACCCTCAAAATTTTACCGGACGCCACCCTTGCGGAAGATCAATTAACAGTATTAGAACCTATCTCAAAAACAATCTAAGTGCCCATTGCAGCGTTGCGAAACGGTTCAAAATGCTCACATACTACGTGTATGCTCCGCTTTTTCACCGTTTCGCGCCCCCGATTCTCGGGATTTCGCAAAGCTCAACTTGCTTTTTGTTAAACCCTAATCTTATTTTTGAGATAGGTTCTATTATAAATCATCCAAACAGACGGGAAATGATCTTAAAATATAATAATATGAATTTTATAGAGAGATGGAGTGATGGGAATTGTTATTACCCCATTACGCCATCACTCCAGGCTTTTTGGAAAAGATAACACCATTCAACGTAGATTCCTTGAATTTTCGACTCATATGCATTATTTCTTTTGGACGAGGTCGAGCATCTTTTTTGAGGTATATTCCCCCACGTCCGCCAGGGCGTCTATGGGCAAAAATGAATGTGCGTTGTTTGAATAAAGGCAGGTAACAGAAGCCGGAAAGTCTTCATCAGCCTCATAAAAGATATAACAGAGGGCGATTTTCGGAAGCGGATAAACCATAAATGAAAAATCGCCGCCCACGTTGGAAGGCGCTTTGCAGCCTTTTAGGGTTTCAATGATCCGGTCGCTCGAACTTTCGATGTTATCAACATAGGGGACCAGGATTTGCTGGGTATGGGTGACAAAAGCACCGGCATACGGCATACTATTGGGGAAATCTTTAAAGGCTTTCAGCGGTTCTATCAAACATGTTTCGGGTTTGGCATTCAGTGCATAAAGGGAAATCAGAATTCCGATCACGCCGGCCTGCTGCACCTCGCCCAAGTAAATGCCATCGGATCGAATCTCACATGTTTCTCCAAAGGCTTCAAATAAAAAGGCATCACCATTCTGCTGTGCGGGCAAAGCATCGGCAAGGTCCGTCGGGATATTTTCGAATAGCTTCTCAAGATTATCCTGAACAATTTTAGCGTAGTTGTTACTCATCATTTTCACCAATTAGATATCGTTGGTTCTGTAAAGTTGTCATCTTTAAACTAAGATGATGACAGATGCTAATATCAAATTTTGCCATATCTCGAAAGATAATAATTATCCCAACAATCTTTAATAAACAAATCCGATCTTGATTTTCGATTGATTTTCAAGTATTTTTAAAAAATAAAGCCATGCTGCCCAGACTTATTTCAAATAATGCACCGCTTTTTAGATTCTTTTGAGTATTCCGTCTGACGATAATGTTCCATTGAAATTTCGGCCTTTGAAACGGCCCTGGACAGATCGGAGGTGATGAATCATGAACGAAAAGAATCGATCTCCAAAAAAAACCATGGGCAAATCGAATGCCTCACCAAATGAAATCGCCCATACCATCAATTTGGCCATCGTCGGCGGTGGCAGGGCCTGTAAATACTTCCTGGATCTTCTCCGCATTGAATCCTTCACCTATCTAAAAATCAATATCGTCGGCGTTTGTGATATAAATCCGGAGGCTGAAGGTCTTG
>Ga0209928_1000346_pt1 | contig 10395 bp, 7 predicted proteins | sample SalPonF2_B_D2_MG_FD_185727 | JGI IMG/M metagenome (GOLD analysis project Ga0209928, IMG submission 185727) | Salt pond soil microbial communities from South San Francisco under conditions of wetland restoration - Salt Pond MetaG SF2_B_D2_MG... ...
AAACCTAAAAGAACTAAAGAATAAGCAATTAAGGCATTTAATATTGATGGTATTAATGTTCTAAAAAATAATAAACTATATTTCTGCTTTTTTTGATTTATGATAATTAGTGGTTCAGAAATGGATTTAAATAAAATAGTAATACTTAAATATCGTACAGCAATTATCACTTGTCCACTTCCTAATGAGGAATAAAAAAATACCGTAACAAGTATTATTACAAAAACTAAAAGTAAAGAGAATAAAAATTGAGATGTTAAATAAGTATAGAATTTAATGTCCAGATTCTTATTCTTTGTCACAAGAAAAGCTTCAGACATTCCAAAATCTTTAATTACATCAACTGATGATACTATCATTAAAGCTAGTGTAAAAGTCCCATAGACATTAGGGCCGACTTTCCGCGCAATGAGAATTGTTAAGAAAGGTGTTAGGACTTTAGCAAGGGCAATACCACTGACATTCCAACTGATGTTTTTAACTATTCTAGAATTAGGAATTTTCAAAAGGAAGGCTTTATAATTCTAATAATTATTAGTTCTTCAATTGATCAATTATTAATTCAATAAATTCTCGAACACAACCTTTACCACCTTCTTTTTTGCATAAATAATCAACTTTAGATTTAATTTTTTCTATTGCATCATGTGGAGCAGCTGAAAATCCTACTCTATTAATAATAGATAGATCATTAATATCATCACCAATATAAGCAACTTCACTTTCGGCAAGATCTAAGTCAGAAAGAATTTTAGTAAGAAGAGCTCCCTTATTTTTGACTCCCTGGTACAATATTGTTACTTGTAACTTTCTAGCTCGATCAGCGACAATTTGGGTTTCTTCACTTGTAATAATGCCAATATTAATTCCTTGTTTCCTTAATAGTTCAAGCCCTTTGCCATCGCGGGTATTGAACTTTTTTAATTCATCCCCTTTTTCCGAATAATACATACCTGCATCAGTAAGCACTCCATCCACATCTGTTAAAAAAAGTTTTATATTTTTTACTTTCTGGTATAGATCTTTCTTCTTTTTCTTTTTTAAAAGGCCTTCGATGATATCCCAATCAGAAGGCTCGTCCAATTCAAAATATGTATCAGCAGTCATTTCATAGCAACCAATATTGCCAGAAAGTCGACTTCCTGTTTTAAGCAATCTTTTTTTACTCGTTATGTAGAAAGCACCATTCTCTACTAAAAATCCATCAAATTCTTGGCGACGGGGTCGATTTTGAGGATCATAGTTAACGGGTTGATAGTAGTTATCTTTATCCTTTTCCCAAAGGAAACGTTCCTGGCGACATACACTTAAAAGACTTCCTACTTTCTTATCTTCTAGAAATGACTCCATTCCCTTTTTTAAGTCTTTTGCCTTCAATAAGGGAGATGTGGCTTGGATCAACGTGATAAATTCAAATTCATTTTCTTTCGCAAATTCAATCATAGCAGACTCAGTAGAAGCTGTATCAGTAGCAGATTCTGCACTACGATTTACGATAGTTAATTTTTCTTGCACAGAATGCTTGCGTACTACTTCAGTAATCTCTTCATCATCTGTAGAGATATAGATTTCATCAAATACCTTGCTATCAATAGCAGCATCAATAGCCCAATAAACAAGCGGCTTTCCCGCAATCTCTTTAATATTTTTTTTTGGAATGCTTTTACTTCCACCTCGTACCGGTATAAAAGCTACCCTCTTTTTCCGACTCCCCATTTTAGCTTTTGTCTTTGTGGTTTTTCAATTTCAAGTATCTCATTGTTCTTTTGGGTTAACGCTTTCGAGACGTTGTTGACATCCCGAACTAATCTTCTCAGTCCATCAGGCTCTAAAGAAGCCGCATGATCCGTCCCCTTCCAAGTTCTGTCCAAGGTAAAATGTCGCTCAATCCATTTAGCGCCTAGTGTCATAGCAGCCGTATCAGCAGCTATCCCTAAATGATGTCCAGAAAAACCAACCGCTTTTACATTTTCTCCATATTCATCAAGCAGTCTTGAAATTTCATAGAGTCCGATATCCTCAAATGGAACTGGATATCCAGAGGTGCAACTGTAAATAACTAAATTATTCAGCCGATTATAGTCATTAAAAAAATCAACAACCTTTTGTTCTTCATCACGTGTTGTCATTCCAAAAGAAATATGAATATCCCCTTCAAAATTTTCACATAGGTATTGTAAAACTTCATAATGTTGGTTCGTACCAGAGGGGATTTTAATATAGTCCGGATTTATAGAAACAATTTCTTTAGATGACGTAAGATCCCATACCGAAGTAGCATACCCAACCCCGTATTCCTCACACCAACTCTTCAATTGCTTATGTTGTTCCAAATCAAACTCTAAGAACTCTCTGTGCTCACCATATGTTTCCCCATATGAATTAGCAGGCACAGGATGCGGATTGTTATACTGCTCCTCCGTTAATAATTCTTTAGGCGTTCTTTTTTGAAATTTTGCATAATCGGCTTTGCAAAACTTGGCTATCATCATAATCATTTCTTCGGCAATATCCATTTGTCCTTTATGATTACAACCAATTTCTGCAACTACTTTTGGGGCATTATCTACTTTTTTAAACATAGTTCTAAATATTGATTAAGTCTTTTCTCGATTCTAAAAATAATTCACTGTTTATAATACTTTTCACCTATTAAGCTATCAAAAACTATATAAACCACTGAAAATATCAATCCAGCAAACATATATGCTAACAATATCAAGGATCCACTCATCGTATCATCCACCGGCACCTGAACCGGCTGCAAAGTACTCACCACCGGCGTCTGCTCCTGAACCTTCAGCTTCGCCTGTTCCACCTGCTGGGCCAGGTTATTATATACATTAAAAGCCAAATCATATTCCGACTGCAAGCGCTGTTCCTGGGTCTGGGCTTTGGCCGTAGTTAGATTAACGTTGCTGTCCCTGAAGTCAGCCAGGCGATTTTGCGCTTCCACAAAACGCTGCCGGGCATTCTGCATTTGCTCCTGGGCAAACTGCAAATCCTGTTCCGCCTTCCGGGTCCGGTAGTTAGTCACATACTCCTTAAGCAAGTTAATAGCTTTTTGCCCCATAACGGCCGCTGCCTGCGGATCCGGCATTTCCGCTCTCAATGTTAATACTCCTGTTTCGTCATTAATAGAAACCGTCACCCGCTTCTGCATATTTTGTACGATCTTCATCTGATCTTTGGTCACCGAATACACCGTGTCTGTCTTAAACCCTTTGGGTAAGGATTTAGGGGGCTCTTCCGGTTTAAATAGTCCTACAATCTTGCCCGGCAGGCCCACGGTATATTTTAATGCATACGAAAAAATGGAAGGGGTGTAAACCTTATCAAAGAAGTTATAAACGGTCGTTGTGGTATCAAACCTGGTAAAATTTACCTGCTCATTAAGTAACTCTAATTGAAAGGGCAGGCTTTGTACAATCTGGGGATATAATGTTGGGGGAATCATGCCCTCTTGTCCCCCACTTAAATTACTGCCACTCATGCCCAGCAGCCCCCCGTATTTCTGGAGAAGATTCCCCGCCGTGCTTTGAGAACTTTGCATTTCCGGCATCAGCGTCGCCTGCGTCTGGTATTCCTTGGGGCTCAACAGAGCAACCAGCAAACCAATGACCACAAAAACGCCTGTGACCTTGGCAATAAATATCCGCTTGCTCCAGATATGCTTGGCCAGTTCTACCAGGTCAATTTCGGTTTCTTTCCGCCGGCTGGCGGACTCTTCCCATTCTTCCACGGGGACGAGGCGGTATTCCTGGAGGGGGAATTCTTCGCCTTTCTTTCCTTTGTTAGGCTTGTTCTCGTTATGTGAATCTTGGTTGCTCAGCGCTGCGGTTTATTTAGTGGTTCGTATTGTAGTTTGTTAGTAAATAAAAGTGGTTCAATTGTATTCAGTGTTAAGGTTAAGGTTTAGGTTGAGAGAATTGAGGTTGAGTGTTAAGGTTTAGGTTGAGAAAACCCTTAGCCTTAATCTTAACCCTCAACCTGAACCTCAGCCTAAAGCCTTCATGATCTTATTTAGTTGGTGAATCAAGTCGTCATATTCTTCAATCAGCTTATTCACTATTTGTTCATTAAAATATTTAACCTTTCCACCATATAGCAGATGATTTTGTGTTTCAAAAGCGGAACCGCGAGCGACAATATAAAAATTTTGCTTATCCTTTTTGGTTTTTCTTCCAAATGCCTCAGAAATATTAGCTGATATACTGTTCGCAGAGCGTCTGATCTGAGAAGTAAGTCCATAATCTTCAGATCTTGGCAGTTCTTTTGTCAATTCAAATACCTGATAAGACAGCTCATTAGCCATCCTCCAGACTTTCATATCTCTAAAACTTTTAACCATTCACATGCCTCTCAATCAGAATACTAAACCTTAATTCTCAACCTGAATACTCAATCTTAACCTTTACCTCAACCTCAGCCTTAATCCTCAGCTTCAACAATCAGGCGCTAATTATACGGAATATTCTCTATGGACAAAAGGATAAATTCCGACTATGGTCTATTACGATTGACGACGGACTATTGACCATTGACAACGAGTAGTCGATCGACGGTCCTCAGTTACAAACGCAAAAGATTTCTCTCTTCGCTGTACTATCTTCGAAATGATGCCTTCTAAAGAACTGGCGCAGGTCATCCCTCCTGCCCCGTGGAATTGATCTCCATTTCATAAGGCTTGCCCCTTTGGATTATGCTATTCGCCACAGTTCCTGATACTGCTAAAAAGGGGGTTTCTAAAGTCCGCCATTAGAATCCTGCGCGGAGGGCGCATCGGGTACGGGAGCAATTCGCACCGGTAATATCTATAGAAGCGTGCACCTAATGTAATGGACCATCGAATTGGTCGTCCCCGAAAGCCTGCAGCCGACTCGGGATTCGTAGGCGGCGATTTTTTGGGTTCCTTTTTTGATCGCTCAAAAACAGGAACAGTACATGGCCATGGTAAAAATATTTAGCGCTATCTCTCCTCAAACGAAATCAACCCTTATTCCTATGCTTGGGTTTTAACAAAACTCGTGCAGCAGATCCCGGATCGGGGTCCGGGATGACACGGTGTGAGGCGTTATAAAAGAGATAAGTTGATCATCTCCCTTGGCCCTTTCGGTTTACAAATGAACTAGGATACAGTTTTTGCCGAAAGGGGGACTTTTTATCCTGTCCATCACAAAAATCACACAAATCTCAGTTCCCATCGCAGGCTCTTAACCAGCGATCTTCGCTAAAACACTTAACAATGACCGAAAGGCGTTTGAGGCTGTCCAAAAAGTCACAATAATATACTGAAACCTTATTATCTTAGGTTAGTAGGTAAAATATAAATGTCAATCCTCCTGACCTCCTTCTCCAAGGAGGAACTCTTGGATTACGATCTAACTCAGGATGCCATAAGGACACTACCTTTTAAAGTCATACGTAAGCTTGCCGAACGCGGAGACCTCCACTACTATTTTACCTATTTGGATTTTGATTGCCGCATCCAATCTATGATCTTACCACCAACTGGATTGAACGGCTCAATAAAAGCTTTCGTCGAACCTTGAAAATACGAGGAGCCTTACCTAATAGTGAGGCGGCCCTGTTGCTGCTTTCTAAGGTGGCGGTCGATAAAGAAGAAGGAAAGTTTCAATATCCCATTTATAATTTTAAATTTGATGAGACATTATTCCCTAACATAACGACCTAAACCGTTTACCAGGGAGCCTTCCCAGACACACTTTTTTGGACACTACCCTTTTTGAATGAGCAAACCCCGACAGGGATCGAGACTAAAGAAATATCAAAAAACTCACCGCCTGCGAATCCTGAAGTCAGCTGCGGGCTTGCGGGGACGACCAATTCGATGGTCCATTACGTTTGGTGCCCACTTCTGTGATATAACCGGTACGAATTGATCGACCATCCCCGGTGCGCCCTCCGCTCAGGATTCTGATGGCGGAGGTTAATATTCAGTCATTTAATAATTTAATAATAATGAGGTTGCCCGTTCCAAACTATGAGCCGAACACCGATGCGAACTATGATTTTCAGGATTTTTGTGATGGGCAGGATTAAAATCTCTATTTTCGTTTGATGGTGATCTGCATTGGTAGGTCCTCCACGGTTGCGAGAGAGCATCTTGAAGGTAGTTCGGGAGTGCCACTTCCTCAACTGGCGAAAGTTTGTAACTTATGCCCTGTAGAGCTTTTTACCTAGAATGGTCCAAAGTACAAACTTGAACCAGAACAGGAGGGGTACTGCAAAGCCTACTGAATAAATTATATATTTTAGAAATAAACCCATTAGTCCATTCGAAATCGACCGGGGACTACGACTTTTACTCGAATTAGATGGATGATAAATAAATTATTTTCCTTTGACTAACGCCAACAATCGAATAGCTTACGTTTATGTGATGCTGGGAGCAGCGCTATGGGGAATCATTGGCCTGTTCATCGAGGAGTTATCTCAGGCGGGATTCTCTGTGCTACAAATCGTTACACTGCGGGTTGTAAGCGCTGCCGTGATGTCGACAATTTACATGGCCGTGCGAAAGCCCAAATTGCTTAAAATCGATTTTAAGGACACCTTCAGTTTCATCGGGACCGGAATTTTCAGCATCGTTTTTTTCAACTGGTGCTATTTTACGGCGATTAAAGAAGTATCATTGTCTATTGCGGTTATTTTACTTTATACCGCGCCAGCCTTTGTAGCGATTCTTTCGTGGATTATTTTTAAAGAACCCATGACTAGACGCAAAATCGGGGCCTTGCTGTTAACGCTTGCAGGTTGTGTTCTTGTCATAAGATTGGTGCCTTTGGGTGATCAGCATATTTCGCTGTACGGTTTCTTAGTGGGATTGGGAGCCGGATTCGGATATGCTCTTTACAGTATCTTTGGCAAACATGCCCTCAAAAAATATCACTCCCTGACGGTGATTACCTATACTTTTATTTTTGCCTCTATAGTAATGCTTCCCCTAAGTGGGTTTACGATCCCAGCCCACAAGCTTTCCTCTATTCATAACTGGGAAATGATACTCGGACTCGGTTTTTTTCCAACCGTTTTGGCTTATCTATTATATACTACCGGTTTGTCAATGGTAGAGAGCAGCCGGGCTTCTATTACAGCCACATTAGAACCGGTCGTTGCCACGCTGGTTGGGGTATTCGTATTCCATGATGTGCTTTCGGTTTACCAGGTGTCGGGGATGATATTTGTACTGGCGGCAGTTATTTTAATTCAGCTCAAAAGAAGAAAAGTTACTATTAGCCGTCCCTAACGTTTTAGCCATGACTCGACTGATTCAGCAGCTCTTTTAAATTTATGAGGTTGATCTTCGGGAATTTTACTGCTAATGTTTTTGTGATGATTAGTGAAATAGGTTCTTAAATGGCGGGCAAATCTAAATTATGACTTAAAAAGGGGATTTATGGAACAGCCAAAAGTCTCGAAATGGGGGATCGCAAGTGGCCTATTATCAATTGTTGCGGCACTGATGCTGCTTTTTTCAGGCTATGGTTATCAATGGGGATGGTGGGGGCTCGGCATTGCTTTTCGATATCTCATTCCGGGTAGTGCCCTGCTCGGGATTTTTGGGCTGTCCCTAGCCGTAGTCTTTGCATTTGTGAATAAACCCGATCGGCCCAGGCGATTTAAATGGATGGCTTACCTCGGCACTATTCTTGGGATTGCAGTTCTTGCTAATGTCGGATACTGGTACTACGAGGCCCAGCAATATCCTGCGATTCATGATATTACTACGGATACCCAGAATCCGCCGACCTTTGATGCGGCGATTACCAAGTTGCGAGCGGATTGGCCCAACAAATCTAAATACGCCGGTGAAGATGTAGCAAAGATTCAATTGAAAAACTATCCGGATATCACAACACTCTATTTAAATGTGCCTTATTCTGAGGCTTTTGACAAGGCTTTGGCGGCCGCTAAAAAGATGCCCTGGGAGAAAATAGAAACCTCCGATAAGAGCCGGGGCATTATTGAAGCTACCGATAAGCTCCCGTGGTTCGGCTTTAAAGATGATGTAGTCATACGCGTTGATACGGCTAAAACGAGCGATAAGAGTAAAATTGATGTACGTTCGGTCTCCCGAATAGGACGTAGTGATCTCGGCGTCAATGCCCAGCGCATACGGAATTATTTGGAAACCGTACGGAATCAATAAGTTTTAGAGGGCTTTGCAAAACCCCATAAGTCATCCCGAATCCCGACGAGTCGGGTGAGGGATCTCAAATGATAACACTATTTATAGTAGTTAACAGGGCATAAGCATTGAAACCATTTGGGATTCATCGTCGCTAAGCTCCTCGAAATGACGTAATACATGGTTTTGCAAAGCTCTCTAGAAACAAGCATCATTGTCATCTTGTATCTATTATAGAGTCAGTTGTTATAAAATTAATTTGGGATGACAGCCTTTGTCAGTTTACTTTTGTATCCTTTTTTCGGTTTTTGATATCACTTAGAATCGATGTAGAAAGCGGATCAAGCGAGGGTCAATGCTCAAACTTTATTACGGAACCGAATTAGAAACACTGGCGAAGCAGCTGTTGGAGGATTTTGACGAAAATTCCCCTGAAAATATCTTGCGTCCCGAAATTTTTGTGGTGCCCAATCATGGGATGGGGCAGTGGCTTTCCCTGGAGATGGCTCGAAAAAATGATATTGCTGCTAACCTGGAGTTTGAGTTCCCCTCCGAACGAATCTGGAAGCTGATTCGCAGTATCGATGCTGGCATTCCTGATACTCTGCCTTCCGACCGCGGGCCGATGACCTGGAGTTTGATGCGGTTGCTGCAGGATCCGCAAGTCTTATCCGATTTCGACAATCTCAGGCACTATGTTCAGGATGATGATCCCACGCAACAGTCGGTACGCAACTGGAAGCTGAGCTCCAAAATTGCCGATGTGTTTGATCAGTACCTCGTGTATAGACCGGATATGCTGCTGGACTGGGAACAAAACAACTTGCGGTATAATCGAGAAGCCGAGCGGTGGCAGGCAAAATTGTGGCGGAAGCTGATGCGGTACTGGAAGCAGCATTACGATGGACAATGGTTGCACCGGGCGCAATTGCAGCAGGAGCTGTTGGAGCATTTTAAAAAGGGGAGCTTCAATAAATCCCAATTGCCAGAGCGGGTTACGGTTTTCGGCGTATCTACATTGCCACCCATCTTTGTAGAGATCATGGTGGCACTGTCGGAGATCATTGACGTCAATTTTTACCAGCTTTCCGCAAATCCAAAAGTGGAGAACCCCGAAGAGTTTGAAAATTCGCTGTTGCAGTCATTGGGCAAAGAGAGCGCCAGGTTTATGTCGGTGTATTCTCGCTTTGCCAAAAAGAATTATACGTTGGCGGGCAAAGCTAATCGATCTTCCAATACTTCCTTATTTAAAGAGATCCAAGCTGATATTTTGCGGGATGATAGTCCGGACGGAGGTAATTTATTCAGTTCAGTGATCGACTCATCCATACAGGTACATGCGTGCCACAGCCCGATGCGGGAGGTAGAGGTGCTCTACGATCAGCTATTGGCGGTGCTGGATGAGAATCAGGATATGAATCCCGATGACATTCTGATTATGACGCCGGACATCGAAACCTACGCACCAATGATTGACGCTGTTTTTGGAATGCCGGATGAAGGGCAACCTCAAATTCCGTACAGCATTGCCGATCGCGGCGTGCAGGGCGCCGGTCCGGCCGTGCAAAGCTTTTTAAAAATCATGGAGCTTGCGGAGAGCCGCTTTAAGGTAACGGATGTGCTCGACCTGCTGGACGCTAATCCTGTTCAGGAGGCATTTGGCTTTAGCGAAGACGATCTGAACAGGCTCGAAATGTGGATTCGCGACAACAGGGTCCGATGGGGCATTGACGGATCCTTTAAAAAAGAAATGGAAGTGCCCGAAAGCGACCATTTTACCTGGAAGTCGGGACTTAATCGCATGTTGTTGGGTTATGCGATGAAGCAGGATGGAGATCAGATGCATGACGATATTTTTCCTTACGAAGAAATTGAAACTTCGGCTGATGCTGAGCTGGCAGGTAAGTTTTCAAATTTTTTGCATGCGCTTTTTGATATCAGCGGCAAGGTACAACATCCACAAACGCCCCGGCAGTGGACCAAGGAGTTAGGCCGGGTAGTCGATAAATTTTTACCTGACAACCGTGACTATTTCCGAGGCATTTCCAGTATTAGGGATGCACTGGAGCAACTGAATGAATCGACTTCATTGGGGAATTTTGATGGGAAACTTCCTTTTCGAATTATCCGATCAAGCCTTGAAGAGCATCTGGAGGACCAATCCACAGGAGGGGGACGCATTGGCCGCGGTGTGACTTTTAGTTCGCTGACGCCGATGCGGAGTATCCCTTTTAAAATGATTG
>Ga0209928_1000359_pt1 | contig 10228 bp, 6 predicted proteins | sample SalPonF2_B_D2_MG_FD_185727 | JGI IMG/M metagenome (GOLD analysis project Ga0209928, IMG submission 185727) | Salt pond soil microbial communities from South San Francisco under conditions of wetland restoration - Salt Pond MetaG SF2_B_D2_MG... ...
GCTTCGGAACCCATGTTCTTTTTCGAAAAAATGCGGAAGATGCCGGATCATCGCTTTCTTCTTGGCCAGCGGTTTTTGGGCAAGATAGGCATTTCGAAGGATAAAATGAAACAGTTTTCGGTTTTTTAAAACCTTGGAGAGAAGCACATTTTTTATCGGTGTTTTCCCATCTTGATCCAGCACGGCGCGATAGGTCTTTTTAATCAGATGGGGAAGATCGATGTCCACAGGACAGATTTCTTTGCAGGCCTGGCAGTTGATGCAATTTCGTACGATGGCCCGATCGTTTTCCTTGCCGTGATAAAAAAGTGTTAAAATCAAACCGATGGCACCGATGTAGACATGTCCGTATTTATGACCGCCCACCTTGCTGTAAACCGGACAGACATTGGCGCATGCACCGCAACGGATACATCGTAAGGCTTCGGAAAATACCGGATCTTTGGCAAGTGCGAGACGCCCGTTATCCAGGAAAACGATGTGCATCTCTTTACGGTTTGTAATGGAAGAACCGCACTCCACGGTGCCTTTGATCCAGGTAACATAAGACGTAATCGCCTGACCGGTGGCATTTCTGGGAAGAACCTTGAGGATTCGGAGCATGGTTTTTAAATCCGGAATCAACTTGTCATACCCCACCAGGGCCACATGTACCCTGGGCAATGTGGTCACCAGGCGCATATTCCCCTCATTGGTCACCAGGCCCAGTGCTCCGGATTCGGCGATGGCAAAATTGGCCCCGCTGATCCCCATATCCGCTTCCAGATAGACCGGTCTCAGCTCCTTTCGGGCGACCTTCACCAGTTTGTCGATATTTTTCGAATCCTGTTGTTTCCGGGTAACGGTTTCGAACAGATCTCCCACCTGGTAGCGGGAGAGATGGATAGCGGGCATCACCATATGGGACGGCCCTTCTTTGCGAAGTTGGATAATCCATTCTCCCAAATCAGTTTCGGTGACGAAATATCCCTTGTTTTCAAGATGATCGTTGAGGAAGGTCTCTTCGGCCGTCATGGATTTGGATTTGATAATTTTTTTAACGTTATTTTCTTTAGCAATAGATGCAACAATTTCATTGGCCTGCTTCGCATCTTTGGCAGCATGCACTTTTACGCCGGCCGCTTCTGCATGGGTTTTGAATGCTTCAAACAGTTCCATAAGTCGAGGCAATGCCGCGTCTTTCTCTGCTGCAATCTCTTTTTTAATCCCTTCGAAATCGATCCCTTCGTAAACTGCGGACCGGTTTTCCCGATAGGCACAGTTGAAGTTGTCCAATGCCGTTCGAAGAAACTGATCGGAAAGGGCTTCTTTGAGCTGTTTTTTATACGATTTTATATCCTGAGCGGTTTTGATCATTCCCGGTTTTCCTCCATTATAAGAATATGCAATTCTTGGGGCCCGTGGACCCCTATGGCGAGAACTCTTTCAATGTCCGCTGTTCGGCTGGCGCCGGTAATGAATGCATAATAAGAAGAACCATCGGCCTTTAAAACTGCATTGATTTCGTTTTCAAGTGCGGTAACATCCGGTTTGATTTTTGAGACCGGCAGCAGGGCCACATGGGTTTCAGAAAGCATGGTTGCGATACGAACATCCTCTGATGAAGAATCGAGGACAAGGGTCCCAGTCTCGGCAATTCCCCAATCCACAGGTGTCAGTGCCGTATGAATTTCATTGGCATGTGACCTTAAAGGAGGTTTTATAAATGAAATATCTGCTGTGTTACACGCCTTTTCCAAAAGATTCACATCTTGGGTTTTAAGGCCCATGGCGACCATGGATGTTCCTCTCTGTTCTCGAGTGAGATCAACGGTATACTGAAACGCTTCTTTCAAAGTTTTAATTTTTACCACAACCGCCTGGACGGCTTCAGCTTTTTCTTTCAAGAGTTGGATCAGATCTGATGTTTGCATAAAAACTCCTTATAGACAGATTACTTATATCGTTGCTATGATGATAACTTGTTTTTGTCAATCTTTTACAGACTTGATAATTGATTTGCTATTTGATAGTTCCGAAAAAAACCATAAATAATTGAGAGGTCGGGAAGTTTTTCTAAATCGTCGCTCCATGGATAATCTTTTTTTAAACCGCGTGAACTCGTGGCAAGGGCTCGTAAAGAAAGAGCAGGAATCAATCTTTGAAAAATCAATAGGTTTGCCTACAATCTTCAATTTCTTTTAAAGATGCGATTTCGGCACGCGCCTATTCTTTCTAACGGTCCCTAAGCCACTCAAACAGCACCCGCTTTAAAAAAAGATCATCCATTCCGCTAATACTCAAGGATTTAGAAGAAAAACTCCCCGAGGGCTCAAATAATTGTTAGGAATTTATTATGGAGACGGTTCGTGTCGAACATTAAAACGTTGACAAGACTCATGCAGGAACTGGAAGATCAATTGACGGTCTGCATGCGGTGCGGCATGTGCCAGGCGGTTTGTCCGCTTTTTGCGGAAACCGGCAGGGAAGCCGATGTGGCCCGGGGAAAACTGGCACTCCTTGAAGGACTATTGCAGGAAATGTTCAAAGATCCAAAAGGCGTATACGAACGCCTGAATCGGTGCCTTCTGTGCGGATCGTGTTCCGCCAATTGCCCCAGCGGTGTGAGTGTGATGGAAATCTTTATCAAATCCCGCGCTATTCTTACCGGTTTTATGGGCCTTTCACCGTCTAAAAAACTCCTTTTGAGGGGGATGCTCTCTCGCCCTGAACTTTTTAATCGAATGGCGGAGTGGGGCTCAAAATTCCAAACAATTTTCTCAAAACCGGCTAATGAAGTCATCGGCACGTCCTGTGCCAGGTTCGTCTCACCGCTGATTGGAAACCGGCATTTCATTCCTCTGGCCCAAACGCCGTTTCATCACCTGATGCCGGCTTTGAATACTCAAAAAGGCCATTCAGGTATTAAAGTGGCTTTTTATGTCGGGTGCCTTATCGACAAATTTTTTCCCAAAGTCGCTCAGGACGTCGTCCATGTTTTAAACCATCATGGCGTGGGGATTTTTATGCCCCAAGATCAAAGCTGCTGCGGGATTCCGGCCGTCTCTTCAGGAGACACGGTGACCTTTAACCGTCTTCTTCGCCACAACTTAGAAATATTCGATGCCGAAAAGTTTGATTATTTTGTAACATCTTGTGCCACATGCACATCGACTATTAAGGAAATATGGCCGATGATGGCGGATCAAGAGTCCGGCTTCGTTCAGACCAGAGTGGCGTCGATTTCCCAGAAAACCATTGACATCAATCAGTTTCTGGTATCGAAAATCGGGATTAAAAAGGTCGACATTGATAACCATGTCGAACCTGTCGATATCACCTACCATGATCCGTGCCATCTCAAAAAATCTTTGGGCGTGTCTTTGGAACCCCGGGCTCTCATCAATGCCCACCCGGGCTATCGGCTAAAAGAAATGCCTGAATCCGACCGGTGCTGCGGGCTGGGAGGGAGTTTTAATCTGCAATATTACGACCTGTCATCCAATATCGGCAGAATAAAGATAGATCATATCATTGCTTCCTCGTGTTCGACGGTGGCCACCGGATGCCCGGCCTGCATGCTTCAACTCTCGGACATGCTGTCCAGATCCGGGAAAAATATCCGGGTCAGACATCCCATCCAAATCTATGCGGAGCTATTGACAAATTATTATGGGGAGACATAGCTCCGACGAGTCAAAATTAATTAGTGTCCATCCATAAATGGCTTTTTTTGTCCTGCTCGGCGTTCTCCGCGGGTTTCCGGCTGCGGCGTACAGACGTACGCCTTCCTGTCCCGTGAGCGGGGACCGCAAACCCTTGTGCGGCCTTGATCAGAACAAAAACTGCTCATTTCTGAATTGGACACCCATTGTGTTCATTTTGAACTCACGGATGGACACTAATTAGTAAAATAAAACTTGTGAGGGTTGTAAAAAACGAATTTGTGACGAATTCTATTTTATTGACAACACTTATAGGTTTCGGATAAAAGGTTATCCATGCCGGAGTGGTGAAACTGGTAGACGCACGGGACTCAAAATCCCGCGGGGGCAACCCCGTGTCGGTTCGATTCCGACCTCCGGCACCAATGATATCAAGGGTTTGGCAAATACCTCATTGCCAAACCTTTTTTTGCGTATGGATTTTCATAAAGCCCCTTGGTTTTCCCACATGCAGGCATCAAGGATGACCTTTCAGCCGTAAGTGCCTATCCCCTGGAACTGAATTTATGTAAATCTTTTCACAATTCTTTGTGTATATTACCCCATATTTTTATCTGTTTTGCCACAAATCGTCACAAGCAGCCTCACCGCATATATGGCTTAACCACTTAAATTTATAATAATTAATTTATTATATATTAATTGTGCACGTTTTTTGCAAAACCATGGGAAAATTATCGATTTGAATAAGAGAGGATATTGATGTCAAGTTGGATTCTTTTAACAATAAGCTCGGCCTTGATCGCAACCCGTTATTGGATGAGTTTATTTTAGGGAGAAAAAATCATGCTAATGGGTATAATTTTGGGTGTTACACTTTCTTATGTTGTTGTGATTGTCTACCTGCATCAAATGTCCAAATAGTTACTCTTCATTTCCCCAGCCCCCCTTGACATAATACAATGTAGCATTATTATTTCGCGTGGGTTAGGTAAGTACGCTTATCGTACTGCCTATTTTGCCTCCCTCTAAGGCTCCTGGTTTTCAGCGCCAGGGGCCTTTTTAATTTATGGGTCCGGCAGGGTTGATCGGATATGAACCAAAGATGTCAATAACATGTGAAATATGATATGCGGGAATTAATAATTTATGATATTGCGAATATTGCAATTAGACCACAATAATTTAGGTTAAAGGAATATGAGATCTAAAAAGGTGCCAATAAGAGGTGTCGGCGAGGTTCTGCTTGAGCGAAGCAACCGGGCCAAACATCTGGGTTTGTCTATCCGACCGTTCAAAGGTGCACGAGTGGCTGTTCCGCATGGTGTATCATTTGCCACAGCCGAAAAATTCGCACATTCAAAGACGAATTGGATAAAAAAGCATCTGGAAAAAATGACATTCATTGAGAAACAGGCAGAGGTCCTCAAAGAATGTCATCTCATTGACAGGGATAAAGTTAAAAAACTCCTGGTCGAACGGCTCGATGAACTTTGTAAACGAAACGGTTTTAAATACAACAGGGTTTTTGTAAAAAACCAAAAAACCCGATGGGGGAGTTGCTCCGATAAAAACAACATCAACTTGAATGTGAATCTGGTGCGACTACCTGATGAATTGATCGATTACGTCATTTTACATGAACTGGTCCATACCCGAGTCAAGGATCATAGCCATCGATTTTGGGAAGAGTTGAGCAAGTTTGTGCAAGACCCCAAAAGCCTCGATAAAAAACTCCGTGATTACATATTAGCTTAAAAAATATCCTCAATCAGATCATTCAAGGTTTCCTGAAGCCTGACATCGTCGGTTAGCGGAAAGCAAACGGCACTTCGACAGGCATCGTGAACGGGTATCCCTCGGCTGATGAGCTGGGCGGCAAAAATCAGAAGCCTGGTACTCGCCCCTTCTGTCAATCCGTGCTCCCTTATGTTTCTTATTTTTCCAGCCAGTAACACCAATTTTGAAGCGATCTCCGTGTCGATATCACCTTCATGGGCAACAATTTCAGTTTCTTTGGAAGCTTCGGGATAATTGAACTCAAGAGAAATAAACCGCTGCCGCGTACTTTGCTTGAGATCTTTCAGAACAGATTGATATCCTGGATTATAGGATATCACCATCATAAAGTCCGGGTGCGCCTGGATCGTTTCACCCTTTTTGTCGATGGAAAGTGTTCTGCGTGTATCGGTTAGAGGATGAATCACTACCGTTGTGTCTTTACGGGCTTCTACAATTTCGTCCATATAGCAGATGGCGCCCATACGAACCGCCCGGGTCAATGGGCCATCCACCCATACGGTTTCATCTTTTTTTAAAAGGTAGCGTCCCAACAAATCGGAGGCAAACAAGTCTTCATGACAGGCCACGGTGATCAGGGGGCGTTTGAGCTGATATGACATGTACTCTACAAATCGGGTCTTGCCGCATCCCGTGGGACCCTTCAACATTATCGGAAGTCTGGCATCAAAAGCAGCTTCAAACATTCTAACCTCGTCATGTGTTCTCAGATAATAGGGTTTTTGGGGAATTAAATGTCCGATGGTTTCGAGTGAAATTTGGGATGACATATATGCCGAGCCTCCAATAAGCACTTTATTTTTTTGGTTAAAACAATAGAGTTTACGTTAAGCATTTTATATAGTTAGTGTCCAATTCAGAAATGAGCAATTTTTGTCCTAATCAAGGCCGCACAAGGGTTTTCGGTCCCCGCTCACGGGACAGGAAGGCCTACGTCTGTAAGCCGCGGAGACCCGCGGAGAACGCCGAGCAGGGCAAAAAGGGCCATTTATGGATGGACACTAGTTAAGTCTGTTGCCGGATCTATGCCGTATTTTTTCATCCGTTTCCAGATCGTCACCCGGCTGACGCCCAAAATCCGAGCAGCTTCAGACTGATTCCCGCCGGCTTGATGAAGAACCTTCAAGAATTTTTCACGTTCACCCGAATCGTCTGGATAACAGATGGCTGGTTTTGAAGACGCTCCTATGGTCTTTAATATTTTTGGTGGCAAATGCTGTTTTCCAATAGCCCCGCCGGAGCAGAGAACAAATGCGTATTCGATGGCGTTTCTAAGCTCTCTGACATTTCCCGGCCAGGGATAAGAGGAGAGGATCTCCATTGCCTCGGGTGTAAGACCCAGAATTTTTTTGCCGCTCTGAATAGAATTATGCTTGATAAAACTCTGAACGATGAACGGAACATCTTCCATCCGTTCCGACAGGGTCGGGCAATGGAGGGGAAATACATTTATACGAAAAAAGAAATCTTCCCGGAAAAGCCTCTTGGCAATCAATCGCTCAAGGTTTTTGTTGGTTGCAGTAATGATACGCACATTGACTGAAATGGGATGATGGTCGCCAACCCGTTCAATTTCTTTTTCCTCTAAGACTCGAAGAAGCTTTACCTGAGTCGAAAGGGGTATGTCCCCGACTTCATCAAGAAAGATGGTCCCTTCATGGGCAGCCTCGAAACGCCCGATTCTCGAGCGATCGGCTCCGGTATAAGCACCTTTGATGTGACCGAAAAGTTCGCTTTCTAAAAGATTTTCATTCAAAGCTGCGCAGTTCACTTTCACAAAAGGTTTGTCACGACGAACGCCGGCTTGATGAATTGCCCGGGCCACCATTTCTTTGCCTGTACCGCTTTGACCCTGAATCATGACCGGAGCATCCGACTGGGCAACATTATCAATCAGTTCGAACAGGTTCTGCATCACGACAGATTTACCCAGTATCCCGTAATAACCATCGTCCAAATGGTATGTTTTTCTCAAAGATACGATTTCCTGCTGTTGGCGCATCATCTGCGAGATGTCAGTCAGGGTTTCTACGGCGCCGATGATCTCTCCATCCTTATCATGCAGCACCGTTGCGCTTTTGACAATGTGGACCGTGCGGCGATCTTTATGGGTAATCAAACATTTCTTGTTTTTGCTTTTGCCCTTCAAAAAGAGCTTGCACCATACATCTCCGGGCCCTCCCCCTTTAATTTTACATCCCGTGCAGTTTAAAATTCGACAAGACTTTCCGATCAGTTCTTCGGATGAATAACCCGTCAACCGCTCAGCCGCATGGTTTGCAGACATAATATTGCCGTCCGGATCGATCACCAAAACACCGTCCTGTAAGGTTTCTATGATCGTTTCCCAGTGCTTGCCAATATCCACAACGATTCTCCTCAATCCAAATTTTTCACCTAAACTGAGCGTTTCAAATTTTAAAAGGGGATTATCTTTTTTATTTTTAATAAACGATATTGATTTATGTTTTTAAAATTTGATACTCTTAGGAATTGCCGATCTCACTGCATCTACTTCGTCAAATGCCATACCGCATAGTTGACTATAGCGGAATGACATCTTTCCCCACAGAGCTGGATTTCACTACACTCAAGACTTGTCGTAGCGAAGCGGAGATCCCGTCACGCGGGGCTTCTCTGCGGCAACACCGCCAAAGGCGGACAAGCCTCTACAATCGCTCAACTCTCAACTTAGGTTTCATAAAGAATGAATACAGCGCAACAGACGAATCAAACGGATTAAAAGTTTCGACTCAACTGTAAACCTGTAAAGTTAACACCTGTTAACATAACAATATAATCGAATAATGCAAGAAAAAAGCATTAAAGCTTTTTTATCAATTATTCCAAAATGTTATCGTTTTACACATCGCCCTCTTTTCATTTGGCACAATCATTGCTCTTACAATCAGACACTGCAGGTAAAGGGTGTCGACAACATGCTGCTGATTTGTCTTAAATGACCCAAACCATGCAGCGACGATAAAGGCACAAGACACAGTTCAACATTTTTAAAAGGAGGAAAATTGAAAAGGAGGAGAAATTGAAACAGAAAAAAAGATTAAAGAAAAGGTTTTTTGCAGGAATCTTTGGTCTGCTCTTTTTATTGTCTCTGTTTTCGGTATCTGCTGTTTTTGCTGAAAACGACGTCCAAACGCTAAAAGAACAGCTTCAGAACATGTCCCGGCAAATGGATGAGCTTCAGAAAAAAATTGAAGCCATGGAGACAGCAGAGACTGAAAAAAAGGAACAGATCGAAGAGATGGATGAGCGGCTCAACAAGGCTGAATTGCATACGGCCACGGACAAAATCTCTTTTGGCATTGATTTTAGAACCCGGGCCGACAGCATTCACTACAAAGATATCCGCGTAGCGCCATCCTCTCTGACCAACATGTTCTTCGGCACCTATCCAGCAGGCTTTAACGGTGCCACGCTCGCCCAGGCTCAAGCGGCCATGGCAGGAATGGTAGCCGGCGGCATGGTTCCACCGGTTGAAAAATATGATGTCGACAATGACATCATATACACCAACCGGCTCCGATTGGAAATGAAAGCAAAAGTCAACGACAACCTTGCTTTTGCCGGCCGTATGGCAGCATACAAGGTCTTCGGTGACAGCACCGGCGTCAATTTCAATCATGGGAGCCTTGGAGACGTTACCTTTGACGGCAACACATCGAGCCTGCCCCATGGAGACACCATTCGCCTTGAACGGGCATATTTCAACTATAAAAACTATATGGGATCGGTGCCGTATAACCTGTCTTTGGGTCGTCGTCCCTCCACTGAAGGTCCACCGCTGGAATATCGAAATTACAGCCTCGAGGGCGGATCGCCTATAGCAACGGTCATTAACTGGCAGTACGACGGTGCATCTCTGAGTTTCGGTCTGGAGGATGTCACCAACATTCCCGGTTTTGATGTCAAACTCTGTTACGGTGTGGGTTTCGAAAGCGGTTATGGCAACAGCGGCTCATTGAGCAGCGCTTCGGATCTGAATGACGTTCACTTGGGCGGGGTCATTGCCACCCTTTTTGATAACGATACCACCAATGCCACGTTCCTCTACGCCCATGCATGGGATGTGACCGACGGGTTCACCGGCCTGACCGTCATGCCGTTTATCGCTTATAAGAATGATGACGGCACTTACAACTTTGAAAAAAATTACGGTGGGTATATCAGCCGGCTCGAACCCTCCACCAACATCGGCGACTGGGATGCTGCGTCGTTGCTGCTGAGAACAAACCTTACCGAGCGGTTTGATAAAAATATCGATCTCTTTTTAGCCGGTTCCTGGAGTCATACGTCCCCATCACAGATCTCAAAAAATCCATTTTACGAGATCATGGGTCAGGGGCTGTTGAGTTCCAACGGAAACCTCGAGAGCCAGGACGGATACATGGTTTATGCCGGTGCCATTTTCCCCATGCCGCTGGATGCCAAACTGGGTCTGGAATATAACTATGGGTCCAAATACTGGTTCAATTTTACCGGTGCCGAAGATTCGCTGGTCAGCAGCAAGCTCGCCGCCCGGGGACAGGTATATGAGGCCTATTATATTCAGCCGATATTCGGTCCCAAATTTTTCGTACAACTTGGCGGTCAGTACTATGATTACGACTATACCGGCAGTGGAAATCCGCTGGGTGCACCGGTCAAAATCGATGAGTTAACCTCTTTTGATGCGTTGTTCCCGGTTGTCGACAAAGTATGGAATGTGTATCTGTCGGCCACATTACGCTACTAACAGGGACAGATTTATTTGCTCCCTGTTCGTT
>Ga0209928_1000367_pt1 | contig 10096 bp, 7 predicted proteins | sample SalPonF2_B_D2_MG_FD_185727 | JGI IMG/M metagenome (GOLD analysis project Ga0209928, IMG submission 185727) | Salt pond soil microbial communities from South San Francisco under conditions of wetland restoration - Salt Pond MetaG SF2_B_D2_MG... ...
TCGCAAGAGCAAGACGTTCCGGCTGCTGGCGGCGGGCGTGCTGTGTGCCGCCGCCCTGGCGCTCAACCAGTGCGCAACGAACAAAGCGAGCACGATGACCAGCGTGCGCGAGCCGCGGCAGGGCCGGCCGGTCGGGGACGTGGCCGTGGTGTACTCCAGCCACTACGAGATCGACCTCGGCGGCGCGGAGAAGCTTCACCCCTTCGACATCCACAAGTACGGCCGCATCTACCGGCGGCTGGTGGACGATGGGCTGATCACCCCGGCCGACGTCTACGTGCCGGAGGAAGTCACGCGGGAGCAGATCCTCCTCGTCCACAGCGAGGCCTTTCTGCGGAGCCTGGAAAGCCCGGCCGCCGTCGCGCGGTACCTGGAAGCCGGGCCGGTGAAGGTGCTGCCCGCCAAGGTTGTCGACGCCGGCCTGCTGAGCGCCTTCCGCCGGGCGACGGGCGGAACGATCCTCGCCGGGCGGCAGGCGTGGCGGCACGGCATCGGCGTCAATCTCGCCGGCGGCTACCACCACGCCCGGCGCGACCGCGGCGAGGGGTTCAACATCTACAACGATCTCGCCATCGCCATCCGCGTGTTGCAGGAGGAAGACTTCATCCGCACGGCGATGGTGATCGACCTGGACGTGCACCAGGGCAACGGCACGGCGGAGCTGTTCGCCGGGGATGACAGCGTGTTCACCTTCTCCATGCACCAAGGCGGCATCTACCCGATGCCGAAGGCCACCAGCGACCTGGACGTGGAGCTGCCCGCCGGCACGGGCGACGAGGACTACATGCGGGAGGTCATCCGCCACGTGCCGCGGATTCTCACCGAGCACCGGCCGGACATGGTGTTCCTACAGGGCGGCTGCGACACCCTCGCCGGCGACCCGCTCGCCTCGCTGCGGATGACGCCGGAGGGGATCGTTCAGCGCGACGCGATGGTGATCGACTTCTGCCGGCGGATGGGCATACCGGTGGTCTACACGCTGGGCGGGGGGTACTCCGGCGACGCCTGGCGGGCGCAGTACCTCAGCATCCGGCGGACGCTGGAGACCCACGGCGGCGTGACCGCCCGGCCGCGGGAGGCTACGAAGGGGAAGGGCTGACCCCGGCGGCTACGCCTCGAACCGCACGCCCACGGCCAGGTGGCCGTCGGTGAGGAGTGTCTTGCGCTCCACGCGGACGACGGTGGCGTTGACGGCCTTCTCCGAGAGGCCGGCGAACTCCGGACGGCTCACGCCGCCCATGGTCAGGCGGATCGGGTGGCCGGGCTGCAGCGGGCTGGCCGCCGGCACGCACATCTGCAAGCCGCCGTTGGAAATATCCACGCATCGGCCGGGGAATTCGCGCTGGCTGGGGCCATGGTAGAACAGCACGCTGGTAATCAGCGGGTGCCGCTGGTGCTGTCTTCGTTCGGCCGCGGGCGACGCGGACATTACGCACTCCTCTCAGCCCGAAGGGCGTCCCCGCCCGATAACATATCGGATCAAACTTCTGGAATATTCTAACGGATTTGCGGTAGAGTTCCAATTATCGCGTGCGCGCGGATTCCGCACGAACGCGAACCGTGGGCATTCTGCAGGAGACAATCGCATGGCGGCGAACATCAAACGCATCGGCATCCTCACGGGCGGTGGAGACTGCCCCGGCCTGAACGCGGTGATCCGGGCGGTCGGCCGGCCGGCGCTGATGGCCGGGTGGGAAGTCGTGGGCATCATGGACGGCTACCTCGGGCTCATCGAGAACCGCATGAAGCCCCTGCAGCCGGCGGACCTGAGCGGCATCCTGACCGTCGGCGGAACGATCCTCGGCTCTTCCAACAAGGCCAACCCGGCCAAGTACGCCGTGCCCGACGGGCAGGGCGGCTGGGAGATCCAGGACGTGCGAGCCCAGGTGGTGGAGCACTACCACCAGGCCGGTCTGGACGCGCTGGTGGTCATCGGCGGCGACGGCACCATGAGCGGGGCGGCCGAGATGATCGAGCGCGGCATGAACATCGTTGGTGTGCCGAAGACCATCGACAACGACCTGTGCCTCACGGAGATCACCTTCGGCCACTTCACGGCCGTGGCCACCGCCACCGACGCCCTGGACAAGGTCCACACCACCGCCTCCAGCCACCACCGGGCGATCGTGGTCGAGCTGATGGGCCGCTACGCCGGCTGGCTCACGCTGCACGCGGGCCTGGCCAGCGGGGCGGACGTGATCCTGATACCGGAAATTCCCTTCGACCTTCAGAAAGTGGCCGAGCATTGCGAGCGCCGCCGGGCGAGCGGCAAGGGGTTCACGATCATCGCCGTCGGCGAGGGCGCCAAGCCGGTCGGCGGCACGCAGTTCGTCGACCACATCGTGGAAGACTCCCCGGACCCGATCCGCCTCGGCGGCGTCGGCAAATACGTGGCCGACGAGGTGGAGAAACTCACCGGCCTGGACAGCCGGGCGATTATTCTCGGCCACGTGCAGCGCGGCGGCACGCCCACGCCGTTCGACCGCATCCTTGCCACGAAGTTCGGCTACAGCGCCTTCCGCCTGCTGGAGACCGGGCAGTTCGGACGGCTCGTGGTCCAGCAAGGCGGGCAGATCACCTCCGTGCCGATCTCGGCGGTGGCCAACAAGGTGCGCACGGTGCCGCTGGACGACGACGCCCTGCTGGCCGCCCGCGCCGTGGGCACGGAATTCGGAGACTGAAGCCCCTCTGGGATGCGTATGCAACGGATTGTATCTGGACGCCTTTTCCTGACCGCCGCGCTTCTGTTGTGCGTTGCGCCGACCGCCGGCGCCGAGGCCGAACGCATCCGGCGCCTCGCCAGGAGCTTCGAAGCCGCCCACAAAGCGACCGTCGGCCTCAGCGTGGTGGACCTCCGCGGCGGCGCCGTGCTGTCCGAGCACCGCCCGACCGAGCCGCGCATCCCCGCCAGCAACCAGAAGCTGCTGACCTCCGCCTTCGCCCTGGCGAGGTTGGGGGCGGACTTCCAGTTCCGCACGCGGCTGCACACGGCCGGGAAGCACCTGGTGGTGGTCGGCGACTTCGACCCGACCTCCGGCGACCCGCGGATCGCCGCGGAGAACCAGCGGAGCATCTACGCGGAACTCGACCGCTGGGCGGCGGAAGTGAGCAAGCAGGTCGGCGTGCGGGTGGAGGGCGACCTGTTCGTCGTGACCGGCGGGCCGAAGATCTACCACCATCCGGACTGGCCGGCCCGGCAGCGCGACAACTGGTACGCCGCGCCGGTGGCGCGGATCAACTTCCATGACAACTGCTTTGACGTGACGTGGAAACTCACTGACGGCCAAGCTGTGCCGGAGGTGACGCCCGCCAGCCGTTTCATCCGCGTGGACAACCAGGTCCGGCCGGGCAAGCGGCACCTGTGGCGCCTGCGGACCAACGAGGACGACTCGGTGGTCACCCTCACCGGCACGATCCGCCAGACCGCCCGCGACCCGCTCAGCCAGGCCGTCAACGACCCGCCGCTGCTGTTCGGCCGCGTGCTGGCCGACCGGCTGGTCCAGGCCGGCGTGCGGTTCGACGGGCGGGTGCGGACCCTCTCGCCGGATCGCATCCGCTTGAGTGAGGGTTCCACGCCCGTCGCCGTCACCGCCACCCCGCTGGCCGTGGCGATGCGCCGGGCCAACAAACGCAGCCTCAACATGATGGCCGAGGGTATGTTTCTGCGGGCGGGCGACGGCACGTGGCTCGGCAGCGCGCGGATCATGCGGGAGACGCTCGTTCGGGAGTACGGGCTGGACCCCACCGGCCTGACCGTCCGCGACGGGGGCGGGCTGAGCCACGGTAACCGCGTGTCGCCGGCGAATGTCACCAAGCTGCTGGCCGCCGTGGCCGGGCGAGAGGACGGCAAGCTTCTGCTGGACAGCCTGCCCGTCAGCGGCGTGGATGGCTCGCTCCGCGGTCGGCTGGAGGACGCCGTCTGCAAGGGCCGCGTGCTCGGCAAGACCGGCTACGTGGCGAACGCCTCCTGCCTGAGCGGCTACGTGCTGGACGCCAAGGGCAAGCCGGCCGTGGCGTTCTCGATCCTCTGCAACGCCGTCCCGGCCGGGAAGGGCTGGAAGGCCCACGAGTTGCAGGAGGCCGTCTGCCGGGAGATCGTGGCCATACTGGATGCCGAGGCGGAGGCGCCCACAAGGCCCGCACCGGACTGATCCGCCAGCGGCTCCGCCGCGTGCCGGCGGCTCCCGGCAAACCGCCGAGGGATGGCCTTGCACCCGCGGCGGCGCCGTGGGACGCTATGCCCAGCGAGATGAAGCCGGACCTGTTCCAACCCGCCTTTGCCGGTGTCAGCAACCGCACGATGCACGTGCTCGGCGCGGGGGCGCTGTTGGCCAATCGCCTGCGATACCTGCTGGGCGGGTACCGCTGCGCCCGTTCGTTCGGCGCGTCGGACGTGGAGCGGTCTGTGGAATACGACTGCTCCGTGGTCCGCCGCTGGCGGGCCATTCTGGAGGAGTATCGCCCATCGGCCGCCAGCCTGGACGGCCGTGAGGTGCTGGAGATCGGCCCCGGACCGGACCTCGGCGTGGGCCTGCTGCTTCGGGCGGCCGGCGCGGCCGGCTACACCGCCTTTGACGCCAACCAGCTTCTGCGCCGCACGCCGGAACGCTTCTACGACGCCATGCTCGAGCGGATTTCCGCGGAAGGCTTCGCCGAGGATACCGTCGCGGAGTTGCGGAAAGACGTGGAGGCCTTCCGCACGGGCACGCCGCGGCGGCTGCGGTACGTCCATTCGCGCAAGGGGGATCTGGGATCGCTGGGCGAAGCCCGCTTCGACCTGATTGTCTCGCAGGCGGTCTTCGAGCACCTTGCCGACCCCGCCGCCACGCTCCACGCTCTCAGCGAGCATGCGAAGCCCGGAGCGATTCTGCTGGCCGTGGTGGACCTCAAGACGCACTCCGGGTGGCTCCGCCGGCGCGACCCGCTGAACATCTACCGGTTCTCGAAATTCTACTACGACCTTGTGCGCTATCGCGGCCGGCCGAACCGCCTGCGCCCGGCCGACTACGTGAACCTGCTGGCGGCCAACGGCTGGCGGGACATTCGCGTTGAGCCGCTGAGCGTGCTGGATGAGCAACACCTCGCCCGCGTGCAGCCGCACCTGGCCCGGCCGTACCGGCGGGAGGAAGCCCAGATGCGCCTGCTGAGCATCGCGCTGCTGGCGACGGCTTCTTAGTTAGCCAAGCTGTTCGCTATAATGAACCCACCATGCCGTCGGATCGCACCGCAACGCTGAATGCTCTTCGCCAACGCATCGCCGAGATGCCCGCAACGCCGGGCGTGTACCTGTTCAAGGACGCCTCGGGCGTGGTGCTGTACGTCGGCAAGGCCAAAACGCTCCGCGGCCGCGTGGCCAGCTACTTCCAGCCGGCCGCGGACCTGCGGACCACGCGCGGGCCGGACATCGCCCGGATGATCGAGCAGCTCGTGGAGGAGATCGACTGGCTGGAGTGCGAGTCCGAGGTGGACGCGCTGCTCCGCGAGAGCCGGCTGATCAAGGACATCCAGCCCCGGTTCAACAAGCGCGAGCGCGACGAGAAAACCTTCCCGTATCTGCAAATCAACTCCCGCGAAGACTTCCCGCGCGTGTGCATCACCCGCGAGCCGAAGCGCGGCGCGAAGCTCTACGGGCCGTTCGCCTCCCCCAAAGACCTGCGGGCGGCGCTGCCGCTGTTGCAGCGGGTGTTCCGCTTCCGCACCTGCACGCTGGAGATTTCCGAGGGCGACGACGCCCGGCGGCACTTCCGCCCGTGCATCCTGTGGAACATCAAGCAGTGCACCGCCCCGTGCGGCGCCCGCGTAAGCCAAGAGGCCTACGCCCGGCAGATCGACCACCTGCGGCGGTTTTTGGAGTCCAAGGGCACGGAGTTGCGCAAGGAACTGACGGCCGAGATGGCCGCGGCGTCGAATGAGTTGAACTTCGAGCGGGCGGCGGAGCTTCGCGACGAGCTGCGGGCGCTGGAGGGCCTCCAGAAGCGCGGGCTCGTGCAGGAGCACGTGCAGCCGGAGGTGTTCTACGTGGACCCGGCCGAGGGGCTGGCGAAGCTGGGCGAGGTGCTGGGCATGCCCGCCCCGCCGCGGACGATCGAGGGGGTGGACATCGCCCACCTCGCCGGGCGGGAGACGTGCGGCGCCCTGGTGAGCTTCATCGACGGCAAGCCGTTCAAGAGCGGCTACCGGCGGTACAAGATCCAGAGCCACGACCGCAACGACGATTACCAGTCCATCCGGGAGGTCGTCTGGCGGCGGTACAAGCTGGCGGGCATGCACGAGGAGCTCTTCCCGGACGTGATCCTCGTCGACGGCGGCAAGGGGCAGCTCGCCGCCGCGTGGGCGGCGTTCGACGGACTGGAGACCACCCCGCCGATGTTGGCCTCATTGGCCAAGCGCGATGAGGAGTTGTTCGTCATGCGGGCCGGCGCGGTGGAGGGGCCTGTGAAACTTGCCCGGCGCAACCCCGCCCTTCGCCTGCTGCAAAGCGTGCGGGACGAGGCCCACCGCTTCGCCCAGAGCTACCACCACATCCTCCGCCGCAAGGCGACGATGGGGGAGGGGAACGCCAAGCGGCGTGGCCGAAAAGACAGGAACCGTGATATCGGATGATGACATCATCCGATATCACGCATGCCGGGCCTCTAGAGCAGTCTACAGTAATCTTGTCGCCCAGTTGATCCGCGAGCGATTCACCACGCCGGTGTTCCCGAAGTTCCTTCGCCGGCTGGTGCGGGATGCCCGGCGGAAGGTGTTCCTGGTCGTGGACGGCCATCCGGTGCATCGCGCCCGAGCGGTCAAGGTATGGCTGGCCCAGCGGCCCGAGCAGATCGATGATGACGGGCGTCCGCGCGTACCTGCGGAGCACGCAACGACAACCCAACATTGTACAAAGCTACTTCAACCACAAAGATGTCCGCTATGCAGCGGCAGGATGATGTTCAATGTACCTTGCTCCCGGTAGTAACAGCCGGGTTGCTTTCGGAGCCAGCAGTGTTTTCGAACTCGTGACAACGATGAACGAAAGCAAATGGCTGATCAAGCCCGCTGCCTGTGCAAAGTGTAATGGCAGATGCCGGGAGGGGGCATCAGCGGCCATTTACCCCTCGCCATAGGATCTCGCTGCCAGAGTTGTATACCAACTCGCCTTTCTTGTTAAGCATCTTATATACGCCCCTGCTGTCTCTGAATAGTGCCAGCCCGCCCTCGAAAGACTCATACCAACGACCTTTGCGCCAATGGATCACTAACTCGCCGGCTCGGTCAATATAGGCGAACTCTCGATTCTCGCCCCGCCCCCGCGAGACCATAGCCAGACCGTCGCTGAAATTCGAAGCTAGTTCGTACTTTGCCTCGATGACTACTCGTCCACTGGCGTCGATGTAGCCGTACTTGCCGGTCTGCTTGAAGCGGGCTCGCCGCTCGCTGAAGCCGGGCATCGGAAATGTCTGTCCCGCAGCCGGCTCGATCGCGGTCTTGCCTCGGTTATCTACGAATACGGCGCGACCGTCTACTATCAACCGCGCAAGTCCGGAACTGAAACCATCCCCCCATCCGTGAAACACAAGTCTACCATCACGGTCGATATACCCACGAGTGTGGCCATCAGCAACGCAGGCCCGGCCATCCTGAAACGGCGTTGCCAGCCCGAAGCGTGTTGCAATAACAAAGTCGCCTGTGGGGCCGATGTACCCGTACTTGGCGTAACGCATCCCCATTGAGGTTATGCTCTTCAGTAGATTCCCAAGCTCAACGTTCTTGTTCTTGCTGCGCGCGCCGTGCGCTGTCTCCGTAAAAGCTCGCGTCTCGAAAACCGGATCGCCGATCTTCAGCAACTCCTGCACCGCCATATGGCGTTTCGCAGGGTCTCGGTCCTGGACCTTGGCAAGCAACTCGGACGCCCGCTTTTCCAGATCGTTGTCGGGCCATTGCCCCGTCGCTTGCGCCGGAGTAGCCCTGACCAGCCCCAGCCCCTCGCTGAATGTCGCGATCTGTAAGTATCGGATCGGCATGACCTCATTGCCTTGGTAATCGATCAGGCCCCACCGTCCGTGCAACTGTACCGGCACCACTCCGAACGCCGGTAGCCCCATACCTTCGTATCGGGGATCGACGATAACCTTGCCGGTACGATCGATCAGCCCCCATAGCAGTTGACCATGCCGTATGCGCGCGACAGGCTCGGTGCCGAAGTCGAACAATTGCATCGCGCCCTTTGTCTGGATCACGTTTAAGTCAGTCTGAAGAACAACCTTGCCGGTCTGGTCGATGTATGCCCCGACGTCGCCTTGGCGGATCGACCGCCAATAAGGCAACGCGTCAACCGTCTCCGGATCGGCCAGAACCCCGCCGTTAACTTTGGGTGGTTCGGTTTGCTGCTCCTTGCCGCACCCAGCGAAACAAGTAGCCACGAGGATCACAGCGACAACACGGAAGCCGCCGGTTCGTTTCATCACTGAACTCTCCATTCCTTTGCCCGCAAAGCACAACCGCCCTTGGAGTCGGAAGATAGTATGGGTTCTTCTGTATCGACGGTCAACAACGAAGTCGTGCCAGGACCTTGCGTTGCTTCCGAACCTACCTCCATTGCGAACATGCGCCGGGTAATTGATTACTACCCCGCCATTTTGATCTTGCCAGACAGCGAGACGTCAGGCCCCGAATCGCCGCACGAATCTGAGTATGAATCGGCCCCGCAGAAACTTCGCCGACGCTCGCAGATCGGCCGTGAGCTTTCGGCGAACTGATGGCTCAGTGTGTCATGCGGTTAACAACGCGAGAAAGGACGCTGAGCATGAAACAACTTATTGAAATAGACCTGGCGGCGCTGCAGTACATGACGCCCCGGCAACTCCGCGAGCGCTATGCGGAGCTCCACGGCGAGCCGTCCCGCAGCGCAACCGCCGGTGATGCCCTTTGCCGCAACGACCGGCTTGCTGCGTGCTGGCTGCCTGTTGGGACTGTCAGGCGCCCTTAGCAGTCCGTTAAGAATAAGCTTCAGCCCTCAAATCGCGCTCAAGGCGTGTCCAGACGCTTCGAATGTCTCCTGCGCAGCCGTCCTGCTGATACTCGACGACGGATTGCTTGCGAATCTGGGCTTCCGTCACCGCCCGGTCGTATCGAACGCGCCCGGCCACGGCCAGGCCACGGTCTTGAGCTTGACGCTCGATCTCGCTGGCTATGTCCGGGTTGAGGTCCCACTTGTTGACGCACACCATCCCGGCAATCTCGAAGTGCCGGGCCACATCCGCCACCCGGCCGAGGTCGTGCAGGCCGCTGAGCGTCGGTTCCGTCACGATCAACACCAGGTCCGCACCGGTGATGGATGCGATCACCGGGCAGCCGATGCCGGGCGACCCGTCGATCAGCACCAGGTCCAGCCCGCGCTGCCGGGCGATTGCCCCGGCTTCCTTGCGAACGGTGCTGACAAGCTTGCCGGAGTTCTCCTCGGCTATGCCCAGCTTGGCGTGCACCATCGGACCGTGGCGCGTGTCGGAGACATACCACTCGCCATTGACGGCCGGGGCGAAGTCGATCGCGCCCGCCGGGCAGAACCACGCGCAGACGCCGCAACCTTCGCAAGCGATGGGGTCGATGCAGAACGTCTTGTCCACCTTGCCATTGCCCGGGCCGTCGAAGCGGATCGCGTCAAACCGGCACAGCTCTTCGCACTTGCCACAGGCGGTGCAGTGGCCACTCTTGATCCGCGCCCGCTTGCCGCCGGAGAAGCTTTCCCGGCGGACGATCTTCGGCTCCAGCACCAGGTGCAGGTCGGCTGCGTCCACGTCGCAGTCAGCCAGCACGACCTTCTCGGCCAAGGCGGCGAACGAGGCGACGATGGACGTCTTGCCCGTTCCGCCCTTGCCGCTGATGACGACCAGTTCCCTTGGATCAGCGGGCATGGGCGGGCCTCCCGGCCATGAGCCGGCCCAGCAGGTCGCCGTAGATCTCACGGTATTGCGGGATCGCATCGCATGCCATTTCGCCGCGGGAGTAGGCTTCGGCCACCTGCCGGTCGTCGGGAATCTCGGCCAGCACGTCGATTCGCTGCCGCTGGCAGTACTGCCGGGTTTCTCCGTCGCCAACGTCAGCACGGTTGATGACG
>Ga0209928_1000378_pt1 | contig 9894 bp, 3 predicted proteins | sample SalPonF2_B_D2_MG_FD_185727 | JGI IMG/M metagenome (GOLD analysis project Ga0209928, IMG submission 185727) | Salt pond soil microbial communities from South San Francisco under conditions of wetland restoration - Salt Pond MetaG SF2_B_D2_MG... ...
ATGTCTTCGTTTACGCCAAAAAACTGTTTCTTTTTCCCGTCATTGAAGATACGAGAGAAGCCAGTATTCACCGGATTGACATAAACCAAGTCCGTTACATCAAGAATAGAATGGGGATTATCTTCTACCCCATAAGGCTGCACGGGATAGCCGTCATCGCTGACTTTAAGTCGTTTCGGACTCGTATAGCCCAAATGCATCCACAACGAGCCGGTTCCCGGTCCGCCGTTAAAGGAGATCATAATTGGGCGGTTTGATTCGTCTTTAACATCGGTTCGTCTGTAGTAGGTATATTGCACCGAAGCATCAGCTTTGCCATCCTTGCCATAAACCGGCAAGGTTCCCACCGTCACTTCATACGGTACCTTCTGCCCGTTAATAGTAATCTGATGAGTGGTAGTCACAGATGTATCCGGGGGCAACGTTCGCTGTTGACCATAAGAGGGAGTGATATAAGCTAATCCAAGAACGAATAAAGTAAAACAAGAAAAGAGGCGAAAACTTCTTTTAAGCAAAGCGTTCATAATAATAAGGATAATTTTTGGGATGCTAATGCAAAAAGGTAGGGTAATATAAGAGGTTCAATGCTTAAAACATTGTTAAAAACCTTTAAAAGCCTATTTGTAGTTTTCTCCACTCGTAGCAGACGGATAAAAGTCAAAAGCTCTTTTGGAATTTGTTCCAATATGTAAATGGGTTGTAAGGGAGGTGTACTCTCGGACAAGCCTTTCGGTTCAAGGCTACAAGCTTATCAACAATATGGCTGACATCATAATGTAGCAGGACCATTTAACCACAGAGGTACTCAAAGGTTTGCGCGGAGTTCGCAGATGCTGTATTTCCATTTTTCGTTCGTCATACATCATTCAACATTCCAAAATCATGTTGTGAGGGGGGTGAACTCCCGAACATTTTTTTCGCCTCTTATGGTAGCTTGACTATGTACCGAAGCAGGGCCTCAGAACGAGATAAAGTATTATAAGCCGCAAGTTGTCAAATAATCAGTTCCATCATAAAAATCAAATAAATCATAGTTCGTACTGCTTGCTCCACCGATGCCAGTTCCGTTCAACTTATCAACCCACCCCGCCTCGTTGCTCTCGCCCCCCTCCCCGGAGGGGATTTTCCAATGCTGTCTCACGGTTACTTCCAGCTCTATGTTGTGAGGGAGTTGTACTCCCGAACAAAGCGGGAGCCAAATACTCTTATTATTGCCAGTACCTTTTTAAACCAGACGCGGAGCGTCTATGTAGCATACCACCGCGGAGCAGTGGTATGGAGATGGAGATATGAAATAGAATTCAACTTCCCCGGAGGGGATTTTCAGGCATACAAAGGGCCCACCATTCACATATAACTAGCGCGAGCGTCCGCTCGTGCTATCGCTTCTACCGAGTCCCGACAAAGGCATAATAATAATATAAGTGCTGGTTATAGCTATAATACAATACGGCGCCATTGTTTGCCAGAAACAGGGCGATTAAATTGCAGGCTTAATGCTCGCCTTATATGGTAAGCCATCACAGAGATCAAAGGTAATCACTTCAATCATAGTTCACAGCTATTGAACCCAACTCGCTGCTCTCGGCGCCCTTCCCCGAACAGAACACCCCGGAGGGGACTTTCCGGTGCCGGTTCATCGGAATTGACTGCCTAGTCCCACGAGTCGCACCAAGGACATGATTGTTGGCGGCTGGCAAACACCATATCTCGATGACAATGCTCTGCGTTGTCACATATTCCGACGCTCTGCGTCCTTTCAGGCAATCCATCCGGATATAAAACACAAGGAGGAATCCCGCTTCAACTCTGATCCGTATAAAAAAAGGCCTGCAATTTCACTTGCAGGCCTTAACTAATTTATCAAGTTCGAACTTTCCTTAGTTCTGAGATAGCGTCAGAGTACCAATATCGTTTGTTTCACCGACCGCTACCTGCACGCCGGTGGTATCTTTAGACTGATAAGCCGTATTGGACGGATCGACCGAAACGGTATAACTGCCATCCTTCAAGCCGATAAGCTTAAAGGTTCCGTCAGTAGTATCCGCCTTCGTAGAAGAAAGCGTATCAGAATCAGCTATTGCATAAACAAACGCCTTGGAATCAGCCGGATCAACGGTTCCTGCGATATTTCCGGTCACGGCCTGATCGGTAGCCCGAATCACAGGCTTAAGCAGGTATTTGACATTAGAGTGCTGGTTGCCGGCTTCGACGACCGAGCGGGCAGCATCAAAATCCAGCAGCAGGGTATAGGTGATATCCGGTTTGATTTCCGCATTGATGTTTAACTTAACACCGGTCTGTGCACCACTGGGAATTGTCAAATCGTGCTGTTGACCATCAACAACTACGCTGTTGCCGCTCTTATTCAGGATCAACCGAATTTGATTATAGGTGCCGGCAGGCAGTTCCTTGGATCCCAAAACTGTCTCCGCTCCGTTGGTAAGCTGGAGAAGATCATAGGTCTTATCGGGATGGCTTATCTCAACCCAGCCCGTCGAATCATTGGAAGTATCGTTAACCTCCACACTTTTAATACTCACATTCACCGCCTGGTAGTTGGCCGGAGCATCGTGCATTTTCACTTTAAAAGTTCCCGTGCTACCGGATGTGCCGGTATTATCACAACCGACCAAAACAACGGATAAAGACAATACAATCGTTATAATGGCTCCAAATATTTTCTGACGTATCATAAGTTTAAGTAGCTTTATTGGGGTTAAGAAGTCTATAGATTTATTTTCTGATTCAGATTATGTGACGACCGATATCCCCGATGGTTACAATATTTTTTGGATGGAAACTATCGGGAGAATTATAAAGGCAGATTATTGCTCGTCTTGACAGGCTGTGCATCTCGACTAAAAGGACAGGATTACTACCCGATAAAAACAATCCCTGGTTAAAATAGACCGAAGACCTCGCATATTATCAACTGTCTGTGGTCGTTCATTCTGATCCACAAAAGCTCTCTCTTCGCTGCGCTCCTTTCTAAATGACGGTGATTTTTAATATTGGCAATAGTCATCTCCCGTGCCCCCCTTCGAGCTACTACCGGCGCCCCTGGTTAATAGTTTTTGTCATAAGGGGAAATTAGTCCTATACATCACGGAGATCACAAAAATCGAACTTCAAACTGTTTGTTTGCTGCCAAGCGGACAGAGTGCCCGACCTGAAGTTTCCTGTGATTTAAGTCAACCTTCTTCAAAGTGACCATTTACCGCCTTTGAAAATTTTGTAAAATCATCCAGCCTATTTAACAACTCGACCAAACGCTCCAGATCAACAGAAACATATTCATGAACCAGTATATTTCGTAACCCAGCCATTCCCTTTAAACGGTCAGCCAGCTCTTCGTCAAGAATGTTATATTTACCTAACAAAATAATACAATCAGTGTAAGTTTCGGCATTACCCAAATTATGATGTACTACAAGATGGCAGGAAAGATCAATAACAATTTGTATCGATTCCAATAAACCATATCACAGCGCCCATTCCTTTGTTTTATCCCGGTGGATATCCTCAACAGAATAATCGGCCTGCATTCTTCTTAACTCAGCTACATTATTTTCCAGCTTTTTTAGGCGTCTATTCATAATTTCTCATTCCAAAGTTACCGGATTCCAATCGTTTCTGAAATGCCTGATTTATATTCTCTCTTAAATAAGCAGTATCAAAATAATAGCGGAAGGCCTTACTTTTAAAATTAGTATGTAAAGCAGGATTTTTATTAACTAGTAGCTCTCCTTCCGTGAGGACTTCATAAGCAAAAGCCGGATTCTTTTCAGGAGTTTCATTCAAAAGAATCAAATCTATCCTCATCGGTACCAATTCTTCTAATTCTGATTCCAGCTTCCCCTGCTGAATCAAATCTGGCAAAGGCTTCATATAAACACCGATGTTCAGATCCCGATACCTTTCTCTTTTTACAAAAGAACCAAACAAATACACAAAAATCACCTGTGTTTTCTCTGAAAAAAAATCTTTGAGAATATTCTGAACCTCCTCTTTTTTACTCATGGTCATCGTATGTAATGAGGGTCAATAGTCTATGTTATTTATCTATTAATGTACAAATTTTTTTTACTCTATTGTGAAAACTGCATTCTAGTCGTGTTTTCATTTCCATCCGGATAAAATTACTGAGGAGACTTGTTTCTAAGAAAAGGAGTATTTGAAAATCTGCTATAATCCCTACATAGCAGGACAACGGAGGCTCCTGAAAATTAATAAAGTACTCCGTTGCCTCCATCGGTGCTATCCTCAATCTCAGCTTCGAGCCTCAAAAGATTTCTCTCTTCGCTGTGCTCCGTTCGAAATGACAGTGTTTTTTAATATTGGCAATAGTTATCTCCCGTGCCCCCTTCGAGCTACTACCGGCGCCCTTGGTTAATGGTTTTGTCATAAGGGAAAATTAATCCTATCCATCACGGAGATCACAAAAATCTTAGTTCAAACTGTTTGTTTGCTGCCAGGCGGACATAGTGCCCGCTCTACATTGGAGGTTCTATCCAACTATTGCAGAAGGTGCAGTGACCTGTGCGGAGGCTGTCTAAAAAGTCCAAACGGGGAATAGATACCTTAATAATTAAGGTAATATCAATCTCCCTAAATCCCTCTTCTCCAAGAGGGACTTCAAAAGTGCCTTTATAGCATTCTGGGCTATATCGTAATCCAAGAGTTCCTCCTTGGAGAAGAGCCTGTCCGACCGCCGGCGGAAGGTCAGGAGGATTGACATTTCTGTTTTATCTGCATCCTAAAATATTAAGGTTTTAACTTGTTATTGTGACTTTTGGGATAGCCTCTGCACTTTCCCCAGGCTCCATTCCGAGATGGAGCATCCTTTCAGGTGTACCCCATCCGGGATCATACTATGCTAATTTTGTTCTATGTGATGAAGTTCGCTATTGCTGCCGCGGAGATCGCGATAGAAAGGTATCAGTTGCTGCCGTACAAATTCGTTGTACGACTTTTGGGTTTCCTCAAACCGTTCCTTCAACTCTTCATACACTTCATGCTGTTGCTGGGTAGGGGCAAAATCGACCCCGTTTGTTGTTACATCACTGCCCAATGCGTTGAGCCGGCCATAAAGCTTCATCGGGTGACGGAAGGCATCCTCCCGTCCGCCGCTTAAGTGGATGTCAAACAGATTGCTTTCGATATCGATTACCTTTTGGTTCAACTCATGCGCTCTCGATACGATTTGATCGACATCCTCATCGGAACGAGTTTCATGGAGTCTTTCGACCAGATCGCTAAACTCTTTGCGCACCCATTCGATCTCGTTAATGGTTTGGGCAACTTTCGTGATCTTGTCTTTGATTTCCAGGGACAGCGCCACCTGTTTACGGATATCCTCGACGCTACCCTTCGAAAGCGGATCTTTTAGTACCTGAAGTTTTTTAGTGACTTGGTGATCACCAACCGTCACCCGTACTGTGTACATGCCCGGAGCTACGCGGGGGCCAATTCGCTTACCCCACAAGTCTAAATCCCAAGTAATCAAAGGCCGCCATCCATTTTCCCGGTTATGAATCCATGGTTTTTCAGGCGGGGCATTTCTTAATTTCGGAACCGTGGGCGGATCATAGGCCAGATGCCACCACACTCTGTTGATTCCACGTTTGGCCGGACCTTGTTTGGTTCGAATTACTTTCCCGTCGCTGTTGAGTATTTCGATCTTAGCCGACTGATCTGCATCCTCTTTTAAATAATAGTTGATATCCGCACCGTAAGGCGGATTACTGCCCATGATATGGCTCCTGCCAGAAGCATGTATGCCGGTCGTGCTGAAAAAGCGGTAGGTCGGCCGGAAGTCAAAGAGATGCAAATCCTGCCCCATCACATCTTTATTGAGATTGCGAAGTGGATTAATATCATCCATAATCCAGAAGCCCCGGCCATAGGTTCCCAGCACCAAGTCGTTGAAATGCTTCTGCACCGTCAGCCAATAAATAGGTGCGGGCGGCATATTGTTGCGAAGTGAAAACCAATGGTTGCCGTCATCCGGTGAAAAATACACCTGGTTCTCGGTGCCTGCATACAGCATCCCCTTCTTCTCGGGATCCTCTCTGACCACGTGTACGTAGCTTTGGACAGACCTGGGAATTCCATCGCTTATTTTCTTCCAGCTTTTGCCAAAATTTTCGGTTTTATAGATATAGGGTTCGTAGTCATCCTGCTGGTGGTTATCGACGCTGATGTAGGCGGTGCCGGCCTCAAAACGTGAGGGCTCGATATTAGAGATCGTAGCCCATTTAGGCATGTCAGGGATATTCGGGGTCACGTCAACCCAATTTTTTCCACCATCTCTGGTCACATGAACCAGGCCATCATTACTGCCCGCCCAAATGACTCCTTGTTGGGCAGGAGATTCGGCAATCGCATACAAGACCGCGCCGTCGAAGGTCATCAGGTTATCAGTTGATACGCCGCCGGAACTTTCCTCATGGCTTTTAACATCCCGCGTCAGGTCGGGACTTATCACCTTCCAGCTGTGTCCCCGGTCGGTGGTCACATGCACATACTGGCTGCCTACATAAACCTTGTTATGATTATGTGGGGATATGTTTATCGGAAAGGTCCAGTGCCAGCGGTATTTCACATCCTTGGGTGCCCAACCATATCCAGCCTCAGGCCAGACGCGCACGTTATGAGCAGAGCCAGTCCGGTCGTCATAAACTTCGAGTCCCCCGTCATAACAGCCCGACCAGACCGTATGACCATCGACGGTATCCGGGATGCCGAAACCACTTTCACAACCTCCAACCCCCTTCCAAAGTCCCAGTGGAATATAGCCCATCCGGCTCTGGCTGGGTCCTTTATAGGAATAGCCATCCTGCCGGTTGCCATAGACGTTATACGGAATTTTGTTATCCACATAGACGTGATACATCTGGGCAATGGGAAGGCTGTGTCTGTCAAAGGTCTTGCCGTGATTCATCGTGACGCTTAGTCCCCCGTCATTGGCCACCATAAATCGATCCGGGTTGGTAGGATCGATCCAGACATCGTGGTTATCGCCGCCGCCCCGGGGTGGATTTTCAACCAAATCTTTGCCCTCGTTAACCGACATACTAAAATGGACCGAAGCAAAATAAATGCGATTTTCATTCTTTGGGTCCACTGCAAAGCGTGTGTAATAAGGAGATCGTTCAGCCATTACCGTATTGCGGGCTACCAGCTGCCAGGAATCACCGCCGTCATCCGACTTATAAAACCCCGGACTATTGGGCTCATTGGCCAACACATAAACCCGGTCGGAATTGCTTGGAGCAACCCGAACCGCGACTTTACCCAAGGGGTGTTCCTCGGAACCGGGCAGACCTTTCCCCACACCTGACAGTTTCTCCCAGTGTTCGCCTTTATCAGTCGAGCGATAGACGCCGCTGCCGGGCCCACCGCTGTCTAACTTCCAGGTGTCTATTCTAAGCTGCCAGAAAGCGGCAAAAACGGTATTCGGGTTATTGGGGTCCACATCCACATCTGAGCAACCGGTCTTGTCATCGACGTGCAGCACCAGCTTCCAACTTTCGCCACCATCGGTGGTGCGGTACATCCCACGTTCTTTCTGGGGACCAAACGAACGTCCCAAAGCACAAGCATACACGATATCGGGATCCCGGGGATCAACCTGGATGCGGGCAATACGCCCCGTCTTGTCCAGCCCCATCTTTTGCCAATGTTCGCCGTAATCCGTTGATTTATAAACCCCATTACCGATACTGGTTTCCGGGCGGATGATAAACGTTTCACCGGTTCCTGCCCACATCTGGTTGGGAGCCGAGCGAGACACGGCCAGCGCGGAAACCGACGATACATTTTGATCATCAAAGACAGGGTGGAAATGGGCGCCGTAATCAGTGGTTTTCCAAATGCCTCCGGAAGCAGCTCCGACCAGATAGGTTGACGGATCCCCGGGCACGCCAATAGCCGCAATAGCCCGGTTGCCATCCGGCCCGATAAAACGGTATTTAAGTTGCTGATAGAGGTCAGGCTGCAGTGATTGTCCTTTTGCCATCCCCGCCATTGCCACCAAAAATACGATTAACAATTTGGCAATATTCATCTTTAAACGGAATACCGGTATTAATTTTTTCATAGTGAATTATCTATTTTATTCCCTAATTCAGGTCGGGCTATTTACCAACATAACTGATACTTTTTCGGAGGTGACATAGTACCAAATTAGCAGAAGTCACACATCCCGGCATATTAACCCAGCTTTTAATTACAGAATAACCGTCTGCTTTTCAAGCTAAGGTTTAAAAAGCTGTGCTAATGCTTATTTGGAAGGCCAGGACCAATTCAATGATCTCTTCCGCTATCCTTATCCGCATTCTGGGCTTGAAGGCGGATGAATGGGATGGCAAGCTCCCGGTTCATTCATCGGTGACAATCCCAGTCATCCGATGAGGCGTCATTTTGTTCTGATGCCTACTACGCATCCTGGCAGACGCTCTGGTCTTATGTAAGGCGAAACGCTGCGCGGAGGGATATCGGTTTGTCGTTGGAGCCTTAAGAAAAATATTCCCGGAGATATCTTCAAATGCCAATGTTCTGTCCATTTTTTATCAGCAAAAAATAGACGAAAAAACTGCTGGGGGAATCGTAGATTTTGTTCTGGTTAAAACAAGAATTCATGGATTGCTATTCGTCGTGAGTAGTTATTCTTAATGAGCTTTTCTACCGATTCGCCCCCAGCCCCCCTTGGGTTAAAATAGTGAAGCGATTTTGCTGTTCCCTACTCAACTTAAATTTGAATGCCAGTGGCTCACCCGCCGCTCTTCGGTCTGCACCCGGTATTCTAATGGCGGATTTGTAGGCTCTTTTACTTAGTAATAGTCTCTTCAACCTCCTGTGATTGAAGGATTGAATTGGTGATTTGTTGAAGGTAAATACAAGATTCAGAGAGCAGCAGTTTGAATAGGCTCTATATTGTGTAATCCCAAACAACGTTGATGTCATTCTGAGCAGGTTCGTGTTTTTCGAACCGTCGTCGAAGAATCTCCTTGAAAGAGTTCGCAAATGCTTAGAGGCCCGAGGAACAACATTGCCCAATTGATTTACCATGCCCTTATACTGTTCATTTTTTGTCAGCAAAAAACGGATTGATCGCGGAATGCTGCGGTAACCGGCAGCGTTTAGACAAGGTAACTAGTTTAACATTGAATGAATTTATAGAAAGCAGAAGTATTTATGTCAGCAGAAAAATTATTTACTCCCCTTACCGTAGGTGACAAAAAACTAAAAAATCGCCTGGCTATGGCCCCGATGACCCGAAACCGGGCGCACAATGCGGCCAATGCTCCTACGGAGCTGCACCAGGAATACTATGCCCAGCGCGCTTCGGCGGGACTGATCATATCCGAAGGATCCCAGGTTTCGCAACAAGCCATGGGCTATATCGACACGGCCGGGATCCACAACGATGAGCAAATCCACGGTTGGGAAAAAGTGCTGAACAAAGTTCACGAAAAAGACGGCGTGATGTACTGTCAGCTTTGGCATGTGGGACGCGTTTCGCACACCTCGTTTCACGATGGCAAGCCACCGGTTTCATCCACCGACAAAAATGCCGGGGGCCAAGTATTCACGGCAGACGGTTTTACCTCCACCTCTACCCCGCGAGCTCTGAAGACCGAAGAAATTCCCGAAGTAATTGCCGACTTCCGGAAGGCCGCGCGTAACGCAATAACGGCAGGCTTCGACGGCATCCAGATTCACGGCGCCAACGGCTACCTGGTCGAGCAATTTCTGCATGATTCCATCAACGACCGCGACGACCGATACGGCGGTTCCATCGAAAACCGTGCCCGCTTCCTTTTTGAAGTCGTGGATGCTATTGTCGATGAAATCGGGGCCGATCGCACTGCACTGCGACTGTCGCCC
>Ga0209928_1000379_pt1 | contig 9893 bp, 9 predicted proteins | sample SalPonF2_B_D2_MG_FD_185727 | JGI IMG/M metagenome (GOLD analysis project Ga0209928, IMG submission 185727) | Salt pond soil microbial communities from South San Francisco under conditions of wetland restoration - Salt Pond MetaG SF2_B_D2_MG... ...
GTTCGTCGCGCGCTTCGCGGCGTCCTGCTCCGGAATGGACGTGCGGTCGATGGCGAGGCGGTTTTTGGCGGTCAGTTCTCCGGTGCTCATCGGGCGGTCTCCGTCTGCTGGAGTTTCGCGTCCAGCCGGCAGTAGTCCTCTTTGTATGCGTTCTGGCGGTCGGCGAGTTCGGCGAAGTCCACGTCATGGCCGTCGAACTCCGGGCCGTCGACGCAGGCGAACTTGATCTCGCCGCCGACGGTCACGCGGCAGCCGCCGCACATGCCCGTGCCGTCGACCATGATCGGGTTGAGGCTGACGATGGTCTTCACCCCGGCGGGGCGCGTCTGCTGGCAGATGGCCCGCATCATCGGCACGGGGCCCACGGCGTAGACGGCGTCCGGGCGGCGGGCGTCGTCGGACAGCATCTCGCCCAGCACGGCCGTCACGAAGCCCTTCGTGCCGAGTGAGCCGTCCTCGGTGGTCACGAGCACCTCTTTGCTGAACGCCGCCAGATCGCGTCGGAGGATGACAAACGGCTCGCTCCGGCCGCCGATGATGGTGGTGACCTCGTTGCCGGCGTCGGCGAGCGCCTTGGCCAGCGGGAACAGCACAGCCGTGCCCACGCCGCCGCCGACGCAGACCACCTTGCCGAAGTTCTCGATTTCGGTCGGGTGGCCGAGCGGGCCGGCGACGTCGCGAATGGCCCCGCCGACGGGCGTGGCGACGATGTCCTTCGTGCCGTCGCCGACGGCCTGGACGATCAGCGTGATGACGCCGGCCTCGGCGTCGGCGTCCGCGATGGTCAGGGGAATGCGCTCGTGGTCTTCGTCCACGCGCACGATGACGAACTGCCCCGGCTTGCGGGCGGCCGCCACGCGCGGGGCCTTGACCACCATCCGGTGAACGCTCGGGGCGATTTCCTGCTTGCTGATGACTTCGAACATTGCTTCCGCTCTCCTTGGCGTCGAGTGAGACGGGCAATATAGCATGAATCGGGGTTCCTTTGCACGCCGAAGTGCGGACGCTCCGGGGCCTTCGCCCAGCCGGTCCGGGTTCGCGCGGGGGCGTGGTCCGAGCGGGGCGTCGTGTGACCGCCGGCTTGCGCCCGCGGTTCGGACGTCCGGCACGCGAAGCGTCTGCCTTTTGTTTGCAGTTTGTTGTTTGTATGGGAGCGAGTATTTCGCATGTAGGGATTCTGATGCGTCCTCAGCCCCTCTGGTTCTCTGTCTGTCAGGCATGTCGGGCCGCGGCGATGTTGTCTTGCGTGTACGCCCCGGCGTTGGCGTGCTGCTCATGCGGGTCCGGCAGCGGGCCGGGCATCCGGCAGAGGCTCACGCTCTCGGCCGTGACGGTCACGGCGCCGTGCTGGTCTTCCACCTTGCCTTCCACGATGTACGGCCCGTACTCGCGGAACTTCAGCCGCAGCCGGCGGAGCGCGTCCGGGAAGACCGTCACCTCGAACAGGCCCCACTCGTCGTCCAGCGTCAGGAACATCATCCTGCCGCCGTCGCGAACGTCCGTCACGCGCCGCGCCTCCAGCACGCCGGCGAGGCGCACGCGCCGGCCCGCGCGGGCGGGCAGGTCCGCGCTGGTCGCGTCCACCCGCGCCGCCAGGCGCGGCCGGTAGTGGCTCAGGATGTGCTCGTCGAGGCAGATGCCCAGCACGCGGCGCTCATCGGCCCGTTTGCGGCCGGGCGTGTAGTCGCCCGGCGGGGCGGGGACGACCGGCGCGGCCGTCAGCAGCGAGGGCTGGCTCCACTGCCGCGGCACGCTGCGCATCGTCAGCACGAGGTTCAGCTCCATCATCATGGCCGGCCGGGGCCGGCCGGCGAAGTCGAACGCCCCGCACAGCACCAGGGCCCGCGTCTCCTCGCGGCCGAGGCGCGTCCGCAGCAGGAAGTCCGTGACGCCCTCGAACGGCCCGCCGCGCTCGCGCTCGTCCAGCACGCGGCGCACCCCGGCCGGGCCGATGGCGTCCACGAAACCCAGCCCCACGCGGAGGGCGCCGTCCTCGATCGCGAACTCCGCCTCGGAGCGGTTCACGTCCGGGCGCAGGAACCGCACGCCGCGGCGGCGGGCCTCTTCCACGTACACGCGCGGGTGGTACATCCCCTGGTTGTTGTTCAGCGCCGCGGCCCAGAACTCCAGCGGGTGGTGGGCCTTGAGGTACGCCCCGGCGTAGGCCAGCAGCGCGTAGCTGCCGGCATGGGCCCGGCAGAAGGAATACGCGTTGAACTTGGCCATCTGCACCCAGATGTCCCTGGCCCACGGCAGCTCGATGCCGTTAGCCGCGCAGCGGCGGAGGAACTCGCCGGACAGCTCCCGCCGGCGCTCGTCCGTGCGGCACTTCTGCACGGCCTTGCGGAAGCGGTCTCCCTCCGCCAGAGACGTGCCCATCATCGCCGCGGCCAGGAGCATCACGTCGTCTTCGTAGAGCATCACGCCGTGCGTGCCGGCCAGCACGCCGCGGACCCGCGGCGGCGCGGGCGGCGGGGCTTCCAGGCCGCGGCGGCGCCGGATGAACGCCTCCTTCATGCCAAGGGACGCCGCGCCCGGGCGGATGAGCGCGAGGGCCTTCATCACGTCGCCTGCGCCGGCCGGGCGCATGCTCCGGAGCAAGTGCCGCATGGCCGGGCTCTCGAGCTGGTTGCAGCCGATCGTCTCGCCGCGCCGCATCAGGGCGACGGTTTCGGGGTCGGCCGGGGGGAGCATTTCGATATCCACCGGCGCGCCCCTGGCCCGCAGCAGGTCGCAGGCGTGGCGGACGGTGGAGAGGTTGCGGTTGCCCAGCAGGTCGATCTTGACCAGGCGGATGTCCTCCACGCCGTCCTTGTCGTACTGGCAGATCATCACGCCCTTGGCCGCGCGCTGGACCGGCACGTGGCGGTCGATGCCGCGCGGCGCGATGACGATGCCGCCCGGGTGCACGCTCAGCACGTGCGGCAGGCCGTGAAGCTTGCGGGCGAAGTGGACGATCCGCCCCAACACGCCCTCGTCGCCGCGGCCGCGGGCGCTGGGCTCGACGCCTTCCTTCTCGAAGCGCGAAATCTCGTCGTCCGCGCAGCCCAGGGCCCGCGCGGCCTCGCGGAACGCCCCGCGCTGCTGAAAGGTGGTGTGCACGGAGACCATCGCCACGGACTGCCGCCCCCAGCGGTCGAAGGCGTAGTCGATCACCTCGTCGCGGATGCGCCAGCAGAAGTCCACGTCCAGGTCCGGGAAGTCCTCGCGGCCCTCGTGCAGGAACCGCTCGAAGGGGATGTCGTAGGCGATCGGGCAGACGTTCGTGATGCCCAGCACGTACGCCACGAGGCTGCTGGCCCCGCTGCCTCGCCCGGCCACCGGCGCGCCGCGCCGCCGGGCGTACTGCACGATCTCCCGCACGACGAGGAAGTACTCGCTGAAGCCGAGTTTCTCGATCAGGCCGAGTTCCGTCTCCAGCCGCCCTTCCGCGGCGGCCGGGGGGAAGTCTCCGTAGCGGCGCCGCATGCCCGCCCGGCACAGCGTGTGGAGGTATCGCGCGGCCGGGAGGCCCCCCGGGCAGCGGAAGCCGGGGAACACCGGCTCCCGCGGAAGCAGCCGGAAGGCCGAACAGCGCTCCGCCAGCCGGTAGTTGTTCTCGACGGCCCGCGGCAGGTCGGCGAGGTCATGGGCCAGGCGGTCGGGGCTCCTCAGCACGGCGCGGGCGTGCGGCAGCGCGGCCGGGGGGACGGTGTCGTACGTCTTGCCCTCGCGGATGGCGGCCAGGAGGCGGGCGACGTCGGCGTCATCCTCTCGCGCGGTCAGCGCCGCGCCGGTGGCCACCAGCGGCAGGCCCGTCCGCTGGGCGCACTGCACCAGCCGCGCGACGCGCGCGGCCGACTGCGAGGGCGGATCGACGCCCAGCCAGAGCTGGCCGGCCGGGACGTCCGCATGCAGCAGCCCCTCGGCCGCCGCGGCGTCCGGCGCGATGAAGTGCAGGCCGTCGGCGAGGTCCGAGAGGACCGTTCTGAGTTCTGAGTTCCGAGTTGCGCGCTCGGAGATTTGAGATTTGAAATTTGAGATTTGAGCTGTGGAATCCGAGATGTGAGATGTGAGATTTGAGCTCTCCGCGCCGTCGTCCAGGATGCGCGTGATGATGCGGCAGAGGTTCTCGTAGCCGACATCGCTCTCGACCAGCGCGACGACGGGTGCGCCGTCCGCCCGCAGCTCCGCGCCGAGAAGCGGCCGGATGCCGGCGGCGACGGCGTGCTTCCAGAACCGCGTGGCGCCGTACAGGCCGTTGACATCCGTCAGCGCGAGCGTGGTGTGCCCGAGCTCCGCCGCCCGCGCCACCAGCGCCTCCGGCCGTGCCGTGCCGCGCAACAGCGAATACCCGCTGCGGACGTGAAGGCAGTTCAGCGTAGAGGGGAGAGGTGAGGGGTGAGGCCGCGGCTTCGCCGTGAAATTCCGAATTCCGAAATCCGAATTCCGAAATGTAGCTGACGTTCTCACCGATCACCTCTCATCTGTTGTTCCGCTACTTCGTCAGCGACGGCGTTCGCAGGATGAAGCCGTAGTCGTTGCGGTCCATGCGGCCGAGCAGTTCGATGGACTTGCCGGAGATCACCGCGCCGTGGCCGTAGCGGCCGCGGATGGCGTCCGTGGCGGCGTACAGTTCGCGCCGGCGCTTGTGCTCGGCCGGCTCCAGCAGCCGGCCGACGTCTCCTTTGCGGACGAACTGCGACAGCACGATCCCCACATGCCGCAGGCGCACCCGCCGGGTGTGCAGCCGCTCCAGCAGGCGCTCGACTTCGGCGAACGCCTCGTCATCATTCCCGGCCGGCTCCGACAGGGTGCGGCCGGCGGTGTGCTGCTTCCAGTCCGCGTAGCGGATGGTCAGCTCCACGCGGCGAGCGAGCATGCCCTTGTCTCGCACGGCGCGCATGGCGCGCTCGGTGAGGTAGAAGAGCGTGCCGCGGATTTCGTCGTCGGCCCCGGTGGCCTGGTGGAAGGTCGTCTCGCGGGAGATCGTCCGCGGCGGGCGGTCCGGGCGGGTGGCGCGCAGGTCCTCGCCGCGGCAACGGTCGTGGAGCACCTCGCCGTTTTTGCCGAAGAGCTGCCGGAGTGTGGCGCGCGGGACGGCCCGCAACTCGCCGACGGTGCGGATGTTCATGTCCCGCAGCTTCCGCGCGGTCTTGCGGCCGACGCCGAGGAGCTTCTCGACCGGCATCGGAGCGAGGAACCGGTCTTCGTCTTCCGGGGCGATCCACGCCACCCCCCGCGGCTTGGCCGCCGCCGAGGCGATCTTCGCGAGCATGCGGTTCCGCGCCAGGCCGATAGACACCGGCAGGCCGACTTCCTCCAGCACCTGCCGCTGGAGCTTGCGGCCGAGCTCATCCGGCGCGCCGTGGATGCGCTCCATGCCGGAGGCGTCCGCATAGGCCTCGTCCAGGTACGTCTCCAGGCCCACGGTGTACCGCCGGCACACGGTCCACACCGCCTCGGCGAAGCAGCGATAGACGTGCTGGCTGCCTTCCAGGATGACCGCCCGCGGGCAGAGCCGCCGGGCCTCGAACAGCGGCATGCCGGCCTTGAGCCCGCACGCCCGCGCCTCGTAGCTGCACGAGGCGATCACTCCTCCGCCGACGATCACCGGCCGGCCGCGGAGGGCGGGAATGAGCAACTGCTCGACGGAGGCGAAGAACGCGTCCACGTCGATGTGGAGAATCAGGTGAGAGGGGGGAGGCGAGAGGGGAGGCCGCGGCTTCGCCGCGGACGCCGAAGGCGCCGGCGAAGCCGCATTCCGAAATGTTGTTCTCTCTCTCACCTCTCACCTTCAGAAATCGTCAATTGGAAATCGTCTTGTCCATCCACCACTGCAGCTCGTGCGTGTCGAAGTGGATCCAGTACGTCTCCTCCCCGCACTGCACGCTGTAGTGCAGGCGCAGGCCGTCCGCGTCGCGGTCGATCCATCTGCCGTTGATCGCCTCCACGCGGTATTCCCGCGCGCCCCAGCGGAAGCGTAGCGGCTCCACCGCCCCGGCCGAGCATTTGGCCAGGACGGAAATCGGCTCGTGCAACGGTTCTACATTCATATGACGCCGGGGTCCGCTTCCGGGCGGGGGCAGGCAGTCCATTTCGGATTCAGGAATTCGGATTTCAGATTCGGCGAAGCCGCGGCCTCACCTCTCATCCGGCGAACCGAACAATCACCGAACAAAGTATAGGGCGCCTCCCCGGACGCGTCAAGCCTGGAAACACGAAATGCGAAATGTTCGCCCTCAGCGCGCCCTGTCGCCGGCGAGCGCCGTGGGTCCGGACTCTGAACTTCCTCTGCAACAGCCCCGCTCGCTTGCGCTTACGGCTCCGACAGGCGGCATCGCGGAGGGTTGTGGCTGTGCAATCGGCAATCGTCAATCTACAAATTGTCAATCGCCTCCAGCCCTCTTGCCCTGCCGCCGGCGGCCCTTTGCCGCTATGATCGCTGCCATGGCTCTCGACCGCCGCAAGAACATCGTCCTCATCGGCATGCCGGGTGTGGGCAAAAGCACCGTCGGCGTGCTGCTGGCCAAGGAGACGCGCCGCCAGTTCGTCGATATCGACGTGCTCATCCAGGCCCGCGAGGGCCGCGGCCTGCAGGAGATCATCGACGCCGACGGGCTGGACGCCTTCTGCGCCGTGGAGCGCCGGGCCGTGCTGGAACTGGAAGTCGAGGGCCACGTGATCGCCACCGGCGGCAGCGTGATCTACCACGAGAATGCAATGGCCCACCTCGCCGCCGGCGGGCCGGTGGTCTACCTCCGCCTGCCGCTGGAGCCGCTGACGGCGCGCATCGACAACCTGTCCACACGGGGCGTGGTGCTGCCGCCGGGGCAGGATTTCCCGCGGCTGTACGCCGAACGCACGCCGCTGTACGAGAAGTGGGCGAACGTCACCGTCGACTGCCTCGGCCTCAACCAGGACCAGGTGGCCGCGGCCGTGGCGGGGAGCCTACGATGTGGGTAGAGGCTGGCCCATGAACAACGCCCCCGACATCCTCGCCGAGTACCACAAACTCGGCCACGTTCCGGAAGACGCCAGCCAGCAGGAGCACCAGTTCGGCAAGGCCCAGCGGATCGCCATTCGCTCCTACGGCAAGCGGCAGCTTCTGGCGCGGGCGCGGCGGCTGGGAGATTCCGGCACGGCCGCGCTGGTCGGCAGCTACCTCCGCGCGGGAGACGAGATCGCCGCCGAGCGCGTCATGGCGAGGCAGGCGAGGCGGAAGTGAGCGCCTACACCGCCTCCGTCAGCGGCGCCGGATTCGAGTTATTGTTGGAGAACTCGCCCATGGAGTCCTTCGCCAGCGACTCGACGTTGGCTTCCGTGACGCCCAGAGCCGCCAGAGTCGGTATCTCCAAGTCTATTAGCATCTTGCGCACCAGGTCGATCGCGTGCCTCGCCGCCAGTTCCTCCTTGGCCGGGGCGGTCGCGTCCCACGCGCGCGCAATGCTGGCGTGCTGCGGCAGGCACGCTTCCACATTGTAGTCCATCACGGACGGAAGCAGGGCGGCGTTGGCCTGCCCGTGCGCCGCGCCCAGGCGCCCGCCGATCGGCGCTGTCAGCCCGTGCACTGCGCCCAGCCCGGCGTTGGGGAACGCCAGGCCGGCCGAGGCGCTGGCGAGCATCATCATCCGCCGGGCCTCGGCGTTCGTCGGCTCCGCGAAGGCGGTGCGGATGCACCGGCCGATCAGCGTGATCGCCTCCAGCGCCAGGGCGCTGGTGTGCGGGGTCTGGTTCTTCGTGGTCCGGGAGAATTCCTTCCTGTGCGAGGTGGCCGGTTGCCGCCTGGCGGGCAACGCCGAGGGCGGCCTGCTGCTGCGGCGACTGAAGAAAGGCCGCGCGGGCGATTACATCTCCAACACCGTCCGAAACTGCCTGGTCTACGGCGGCGGGTGCGGCATCGAGTGCGACAACGCGGTGGTGGTGAACCTTCTCGGCTGCACGGTGTACCAGTCCGGCAAGACCGCCTTCTACTTGCACGACGACACCAACAGCGTGCTGATCAACGAGTGCCGGACGTTCCAGATCACCGGCTCGGCCGTGCGGGCCGTGCGGTCCCACGAGCTGAATGTGTCCGGCAACATCTTCTGCGGGCACACGGAGCACGGGATCGTGATCGAGGAATGCAGTTGGGGCGCGATCGTCGGCAACAACGTGAACTACTACTCCGAGGCGGGGGTAGTCCGCGGCGGGGAGGGCTCTTGCGAGGCCCGCAACGTCTGCCATGGCGAGGAGCCGTACATCAGCACCAGCGACTACCCCTGGTGCCAGAGCTTCCAGCCGCACCTCACACGGGAATTCATCGAGCGCCAACTGTAAGGGGCCGGGGCGGGTCCGCAAACGCCGGCCGCCGCACAAGGCCGCAGTTGCGGAGGCCGCCCGCGCGCAAGTACATTGCGGCGGCATGGAAGGCCCGTCCAACATCGCCGCACCGGCGGCGCCGGATGACCTCACGCGGCGGATCCGCCGCGCGAGGGGGCGCTTCGCCGCCATGGCCGCCACCTACGCCCTGGGCGTGCTCAACGACAACTTCTTCAAGCAGGCGGCCATGCTGCTGGCGTTCTTCTCCGCGGCGCTCACCAAGGAGCAAGGCAAGAGCATCATGGGCATCGCGGCCGTGGTGTCCACCGTGCCGTGGCTGCTGTTCGCCGCGCCGGCCGGGTGGCTTGCGGACCGCTACTCCAAGCGGAAGGTCGTCATCGGGGCCAAGGTGCTGGAACTGGTGGCCATGCTCATCGGGGCGGCCGGCATCCTGCTGGGCGACTGGTGGCTCATCCTCGTGATGCTCTTCCTGATGAACCTCCAGTCCACCGTGTTCAGCCCGGCGCTGAACGGCTCCATTCCGGACCTCTACCCCGCCTCGTACGTGCTGAAGGCCAACTCCATCGTCAAGATGATCACCACCTCGGCCATTCTCATCGGCATTATCGTCGCTGGCGTGTGCCTGGGGGAGGAAGTCTCCGCCGCCGGCCGATGGCGCGTGGCGGTGGGTGTGGTGGCCGTGGCGGCGGTGGGGGTAGCGGTGAGCTTCGGCGTGCCCAAACGCTCGGCGGCCGCGCCGCGGGTTCGCTTTCCCTGGCTGGGGCCGCTGGACACGCTGCGGAGCCTGTACGGCATCTTCCGCACGGACCGGCTTTTGGGCATCGTGATCGTCACGGACATGTACGTGTGGTTCGTGGCGGTGCTCCAGATATTGGTCATCAATACGCTGGGCGAGGAGCTGTTCGGCTTCGGGCCGATCCGCACCACCTGGCTGGTGACGGCCGAGCTGGCGGGCGTGGCCATCGGCGGGGCGCTGGCCGGCAAGTTCGCCACCGGCGGCCGTTGGCATCGGGTGTTGGCGCCCGGCATGGCCGTGCTGGCGTGCGCGGCGGGGGCGATGGCCGTGCTGCCCGTGCTGCCGGCATTCGCGCGGCTGTGGGCGTTCTGCGGGTTGCTGCTGGTGGCGGGCACGGCCGGCGGATTGCTGCTGGTGCCGCTGGAGGCGTTCTTCCAGATCCGCCCCAGCCCGGACCGCCGGGGGGCGGTGATCGCCGCGGCGAACTTCGCCGGGTTCGCGGCCATGGCGGTGGCCGGAGGCGTGTCGTCGCCGTGGAACCTGCACATCGGCCCGACCTGGCGGTTTCCGGCGATCGGGGCGCTCACGCTGCCCGCGGCCGGGCTGCTGTGGTGGGCGCTGCGGAAGGAGGGCCGGACATGATCGACGCCGCACTGCGCGGACTGCTCAAGACGGCGCTGCGCCTGCGCTACCGCGTCCGCACCCCCGGCCTGGACGACGCGGCCCGGCCCGGCACGAGCGGCATCCTGTTCCTGCCGAACCACCCGGCGCTGATCGATCCCGTCATCCTCATGACGCACCTGCACAAGCGCTTCGCCCCGAAGGCCCTGGCCGACGAGAACCAGATCGACCGGTT
>Ga0209928_1000382_pt1 | contig 9827 bp, 6 predicted proteins | sample SalPonF2_B_D2_MG_FD_185727 | JGI IMG/M metagenome (GOLD analysis project Ga0209928, IMG submission 185727) | Salt pond soil microbial communities from South San Francisco under conditions of wetland restoration - Salt Pond MetaG SF2_B_D2_MG... ...
CGCGCAATCGACACACCCCTACCACCAACGGAAACCTGTTTAACGGCCGCCGCCGACCCACCGCATATGATACTCAGCGGCTCCGCCTCCCAGGCGCTCGCGGCCGCCCTCGCCGTCGAACTCGACTGCGACCTCGGCGTCGTCGACTACGAGACGTTCCCCGACGGCGAGCGCATGGTCGAGGTGCCGTCCATCGACGGCCGGGCGGTCGTCGTCTGCTCGACGCCGACGAGCGACGCGCACGTCGAACTCCTGTTGCTCCAGGACGCCGCCCGCGAGGCCGGCGCGGACGAGGTCGTCACCGTGCTCCCGTACATGGGTTACGCCCGCCAGGACAGGGCGTTCTCCGCGGGCCAGCCCATCTCCGCGCGGGCCGTCGCCCGGGCCATCTCGGCGGGGGCCGACCGCGTGCTCACGGTCAACCCGCACGAGGACGCCGTCTGCGAGTTCTTCACGGTCCCGGCCGAGCCGGTCGACGCCGCCGGCCTGCTCGCGGACCCGCTCCCCGACCTCGTCGACCCGGTCTTCCTCTCGCCCGACTCGGGCGCCATCGACCTCGCCGAATCGGCCCGCGACGCCCACGGGACCGGCGAGGTGGACTACTTCGAGAAGCAACGCGACTACGAGACCGGCGCGGTCGCCATCACCCCGAGCGAGGTGTCCGTCGCGGGCCGGGACGTCGTCGTCACCGACGACATCATCGCCACCGGCGCCACGATGAGCGAGGCCATCGCCATCCTGGGCGAGCGCGACCCCCGGCGCGTCTTCGTCGCCTGCGTCCACCCGCTGCTCGCGGCGAACGCCCGCCTGAAGCTGGCGAACGCCGGCGTCGAGGCCGTCTACGGCACCGACACCATCGAGCGCGCCGTCAGCGAGGTGTCCGTCGCCCCCGTCGTCGCGGACGCGCTGTAGCGACCGCGCTCGCCGAGGGAGCGATTGCGACCGCCGGGATTTTGCCGCAGGGGGTCGCAGAGCCGGCATGGAGACGTTCGACCTGACCCACCGGCTCGAACCGGGAATGCCCGTCTACCCGGGCGACCCGCCGGTCGCCCGCGAGCCGTGGGCCACACACGAGACCGACGGCTACCGCGTCGCCCGCCTCTCGCTCGGCACCCACGCGGGGACGCACCTGGACGCCCCGGCCCACACCGAACCCGACCCGGACGCCGTCCCCGGCCCCTACACCGTCGACGCCATCCCGGTCGAGTCGCTCCGCTGGCGGGCGCGGCTGGTCGGCCTCACGACGAAGTCCGACCGCGAGGCCGTCCGACCCGGCGACCTCCCGCCGCTCGACGGCGGACCGGATGGGAGCGATGGTGGACCGGAGGGACGCAAAGCACTCGACGCGCTGCTCCTCTGGACAGGGTGGGAGCGCCACTGGGGAACGTCGCGCTACCGCGACCACCCCTTCCTCGCCCCCGAGACGGCGACCGTCCTGGCCGATTCGGGCCTCAACGTCGCGCTCGACGCCTTCAGCCCAGACCCGACGCCCGACACGGGGGCGGCTGGCGAACCGACAGCCGACGAGCCTGCGGCGGCCCACCACGCGCTGCTCGGCAGTGGCAGTCTCGTCGTCGAGAACCTGGCCGGCGTGGCCCCGCTCGCCGACGCGCTCGCGCCCGGGCAGGCGTTCACCCTCGCCGTCTCCCCCCTGCCCGTGGCCGACGGCGACGGGGCACCGACCCGGGTCGTCGCCACGCTGGAGTGATTTCGGGCTGCCTCGTCGGGGACGGCCGGTCAGCCCCACTCGGCGGCGACGCGCCCGGCGGTCGCCGCGAGCAGGTCGGCGGTGGCGTCGAGGTCGGCGGTGTCGACCACCTCGACCGGCGTGTGCATGTAGCGGCTCGGGACGCTGACGAGGGCGGCCGGACGCCCGCCGCCGCGCCCGGCGACGACCTCCGTGTCGGTGCCGGGGACGTTGCCGGTCGTCTCGAGCTGCGTCTCGATGCCGGCGGCGGCGGCAGCCTCGCGGAGGACCGAGACGAGCCGCGGGTGGTTGACGCTCCCGCGGGTGACGACCGGGCCGTCGCCCAGCCGCACGTCGCCGCCCTTCTCGGGGTAGCTCGACGGGTGGTCGGCCGTGAACGTCACGTCGACGACGAAGGTCGCGTCCGGCGCGAGGTCGCTGCCGACCGTCCGCGCGCCGAGCTTGCTCACCTCCTCCTGGACCGTGTTGACCGCGTAGACCGTCGCGTCGACCCCTCGCTCGGCGGCCCGACGGAGCGACTCGGCGGCGACCCACCCCCCGACCCGGTTGTCCATGCCCCGGCCGGCGATGCGGTCTCCGAGGAGCTCCCGGGCCGGGCTGTCCACGGTGATCGGGTCGCCGACCTCGACCACCTCGCGGGCCTCGTCGCCGTCCGCGGCCCCGACGTCGATGCGGAGTTCGGCCACCTCGCGCTCGTCGAAGCGCTCGTCGCGCAGGTGGACCGGCGTCTGGCCGACGACGCCCCCGACCGGCCCCGACGCGCCGTGTATCGTCACCTGCCGCCCCCGGACGGTCGTCGGGTCCACCGACCCGATGGCCCCCGGGTGGACGAACCCCCCGTCGTCGATGCGGCGGACGATGAGCCCGATCTCGTCGGCGTGACCGGCGACCGCGACCGTCGGCCCGTCGCCGCGCACGACGCCCACGGCGCTGCCGTAGTCGTCGGTCCACACGTCGTCGGCGACCCCCTCGACGTAGGCCGTCCAGACCGCCTGCCCGTCGCGCTCGTAGCCGGCGGGGCTCGGCGTCGAGAGCAGGTCGTCGAGGAACGCCCGCTGTGCGTCGTCCATGCGGGCGATTCGGACGGGGCGGGTTTCAAGGCTCCCCTCACGGCGAACGCCTCACGTGCCACGTCCGGCGAACGCTTACGGCGACGGGCCCCGAACGCCCGCCGTGAACCGACAGGAGACGGTCGCGGCCCACACGCTCCGCGAGCGATTCGACTGCGACCCCGACAGCGTCGCCTCCGCGCCCGGTCGCGTCAACCTCGTCGGCGGCCACACCGACTACAACGACGGCTTCGTCCTCCCGGTCGCCGTGGACCGTCGGACCGCGGTGGCCGCACGCGCACGCGGCGACGGCCTGGTCCGCGTCCACTCGACGCGCTTCGGCAGCGGCTCGTTCGCCCTCGACGACCGCCAGGGAAGCGACGCGTCCATCGTCGATTCGACCGCAGTCGTCGAGTTAGAAGGCGAGGACAGGGATGACGACGGCTGGCTCGACTACGTCGCGGGCGTCTGGTGGGCGCTACGAGAAGCCGGCCACCCGGTCGGCGGCGCGGCCCTCGCCATCGACAGCGCAGTGCCGCCGGGGGCCGGACTCGCCTCGTCGGCTGCGCTGACGGTCGCCGTCGCGGCGGCGCTCGACGACTGCTTCGACCTGGGGCTGGCCGACCGCGAGGTGGCCCGGGTCGCCCACCGCGCCGAGCGCGAGTTCGTCGGCGTCGAGTGCGGCGTCATGGACCAGTTCGCGGCCGCCTTCGGCGAGCCCGGGGCCGCGCTCTTCCTCGACTGCCGGAGCGCCGAGGTCCGGCCGGTCCCGGTGCCCGACGACTGCCGCATCGTCGTCGTGGACACCGGCGTCGAGCACCGCCTGGCCGACTCCGCGTACAACGACCGCCGCGCGGCGTGCCGGCGGGGTGTCACGCTGCTGGCCGACGACGGACTGGCCGTCGAGTCGCTCCGGGACGTCTCGGTGGCCGACCTCGACGCCCACCGGGACGCGCTGCCCCCGACCGTCTTCGAGCGCTGCGCGCACGTCGCCCGCGAGAACGACCGTGTGCGCGCGGCCGCGAACGCGCTCGCGGGCGGCGACCTGGAGACGGTCGGCGACCTGCTAGTCGCCTCCCACCGGAGCCTGCGGGACCGCTACGAGGTGAGCTGTCCGGAGCTGGACGCGGTGGTCGAACTCGCCCGCGAGACGCCCGGCGTGCTGGGCGCGCGGCTGACCGGCGCGGGGTTCGGCGGTGCCGTCGTGGGCCTGGTTCGACCCGACGCAGTCGAGGCGTTCCGGGCGACCGTCGAGCGCGAGTACCCACGACGGACGGGGCTGGAGCCGACCGTGTACGGCTGCGAGGTCGACGGGGGCGTGCGAGTGGTGTCGGACGCCCCGTCTACCGGTGAGAACCCGGACGGATAATGCTCCGATGAGATTGCAGTCGGATGGGCCTCCGATGGGAACCCGGTCGGTGACGGCCTACGCCGCCGCCTCCGGGACGGGCGTGATGGCGAGCGCGACGTCGACGCCCTCGATCTCCCACTCCCGCTCGTAGCCGTCCTCGACCTCGCCGAGTTCGGCCGCGCGGACCTCCTCGGCGACGAGGGACTCGCGCTCGGCGACGAGCGCGGCGACGCGGTCGTCGGCCACCGAGAGGTCGAGGCGGATGCGCTCCTCGACGTCGAGGTCGAGGTCCTTGCGCATCTCCTGTACCCGCCGGATGATCTCGCGGGCGTAGCCCTCGCTCTCGATGTCGTCGGTGAGCGTCGCGTCCACGTAGACGGTGCCGCCCTCGAAGTCGGCTCCGGCGACGGACTCGGGCGTGCGCTCGACGAACTCGACCATCTCCTCGGTGAGCTCGACCTCGCGGCCGAGCGCGTCTCCGACGGCAGCCGCGAGCGCGTCAACCGAGGGCTCTGCGACCTCGGCCTCGTTGAGCGCGGTCATCACGTCGCCCGCCTCGTCGCCGAACGCCGGGCCGAGCACGCTCATGTCGGCGCGGGCGCCGTAGGCGAGCTCGTCCCAGCGCTCGCCCGGGCCGACCAGCTCGACCGCGCGGGCGTTCAGCCGGTCGCAGAGCAGCGCCTCGTGGGCCTCGACGGCGTCGACGACGCGGTCGTCCCCGGTGTCGACGACGACGCGGGCGACGGGCCAGCGGAGCTTCCGGCCGGCCTGCTGGCGGGCGTTCGAGCCGGCCTCCTCCAGCCGGCGGACGACGGCGATGCGGTCCTCCAGCGCCGGGTCCCGGAGGTGCTCGTCGACCGTGGGCCAGTCACACATGTGCACGGAGTCGTGGCCCGTCTCGCCGGTCAGGTGCTGGTAGATCTCCTCCGTGACGAACGGCGCGTAGGGCGCGAGGAGCGCGACGACCTCGCGGAGCACGCGGTAGGTGGTCGCGTAGGCCGCCTGCTTTTCCTCCGAGTCCGCCTCCTCCCACATGCGCTCGCGGACGATCTGGACGTAGTACCGGGAGACGTCGTCGACGACGAACGAGAGCAGCGCGTGGAGTGCCTTGTCCTGCTCGAAGTCCTCCCAGCGGTTCGTCATCTCCGCCTTCGTCGCCTGGAGCCGCGAGAGCACCCACTCGTCCTCCAGCTGCAGGTCGAGGTCGTCCACGGAGACGGCGTCGGGGTCGAAGCCGTCCATCTGCATGTACGGCAGCGGGAACCGGAAGACGTTCCAGAGGATGTTGAGCTGTCGCTGCATCTCCCCGGTGCTCTCCCACGAGAAGCGCATGTCCTCGCCCTGGGCGTTCACCCCGAGCAGGAACAGGCGCATCGGGTCGGTGCCGTACCGCTCGATGACCTCGCCGGGGTCGACGAGGATGCCCTTGGACTTCGACATCCCGCGGCCGTCGGGCATGAGCGCGTAGCCGTGCATCAACACCTCCTCGTAGGGGCTCTCGCCGAGCGCGGCGGTGCCCATGCCGAGCTGCGACCAGAACCAGCCGCGGGTCTGGTCGTGGGCCTCCATGATGAGGTCCGCGGGCCAGAGCTCCTCGAAGGCCCCCTCCTCCTCGGGGAAATCCAGGGTGCCCCAGGAGGCGACCGAGGAGTCGAGCCAGACGTCGAAGACGTCTGGGACGCGGGTGGCCGTCTCGCCGCAGGCCGCGCAGTCCATCGTCAGGTCGTCGACGGTGGGCTTGTGGAGGTCGACCGTCTCGGGGTCGACGTCCTGGTGGACGCAGTCGGCCAGCTCCTCGCGCGTGCCGACGACGTTGAGGTGGTCACAGCCCGCCGTCTCGCATCGCCAGATGGGGATGGGGATGCCCCAGTAGCGCTGGCGGGAGACGTTCCAGTCTGGGGCGTCCTCGACGAAGTCGCGGAAGCGGTTGTCCCGCGCCCAGGCCGGGTGCCACTCGCTGTCCTCGATGTTCGCCAGCAGCTCGTCTTTGATGTCGGTGACGGTGATGAACCACTGGTCGGTGACGATCTGGATGATGTCCGTGTCACAGCGCCAGCACTGGCCGTAGCTGTGGGTCACGGTCTCCTCGGCGAGCAGCGCGCCGTGGGCGTCGAGGTCGGCCACGATGTCGGCGTTGGCGTCGCGGACGAACTCGCCCGCGTAGGCCCCCGCCGCCTCGGTGAAGACGCCGTCCTCGGCGACCGGGCAGAACGGCTCGAAGCCGAGTTCGGTGCCGCGCCGGAAGTCCTCCTCGCCGTGGCCGGGCGCGCTGTGGACCAGGCCCGTGCGGTCGACCTCGACGTAGTCGGCGGTGTAGACCCGGTTCGCGTCCTCGCCCTGCGGGTGGTCGGGCACCTCCGCGGCCAGCGGGTGCTCGTAGCGCCAGCCGACCATCTCCTCGCCCGTAAGCGTCTCGACGACCTCGTAATCCTCGTAGCGGCCCTTCTTCAGGGTTTCCCCGACGGTCGCCTTCGCCATGTAGAGCAGCTCGCTCTCACCGCCCTTCTCGGCGCGGACGCCGACGTACTCGGTGTCCGCGTCCACCGCGATGAACGTGTTCGCGGGGATGGTCCAGGGCGTGGTCGTCCAGATGACCAGCGAGCCCTCGCGGCTCGCGGGTCGTCCCTCCCCGCTCGCTCCTTCCGAGGACTCGCTTCGCTCGTCCTCGCGGCTCGCGGTTTCACCGCTCGCTCCGTCCGAGGACTCGCTTCGCTCGTCCTCGCGGTCCACCAGAGGAAACTTCACGTAGATGGAGGGGTCCTCGACCTCGTGGTACTCGACCTCGTTCTTGGCGATGGCGGTCTCGCAGCGGGGACACTGGGTGATAGAGCGCAGGCCCTGCTCGACCAGGCCGCGGTCGTGGGCGCGGGCGAAGCCCCACCAGGCGGCCTCCATGTAGGTCGGGTCGACGGTCTTGTACGGGTTCTCCCAGTCCATCCAGACGCCGAAGGACCTGAAATCCGACTGCAGACCCTCGAGTTGCTCGTCGGCGAACGCCTTGCACTCCTCGATGAACTCGTCGATGCCGAACGCCTCGATGTCCTTTTTGTTCTCGAAGCCGAGCTTGCTCTCGACGCGGGTCTCGATGGGCAGGCCGTGCATGTCGTAGCCCGGCCGGTCGGTCACGTCGTAGCCGTTCATCCGCAGGTAGCGGATGTAGACGTCCTTCAGACACTTGTTCCACGTCGTGCCCATGTGGGCCGCCCCGGAGGTGTACGGCGGCCCGTCGACGAAGAAGAACGTCTCGCCGTCCGCACGATGTGCCTTCGTCTGTTCGTAGGCGTCGACCTCGTCCCAGTACTCGAACACCCGCTCCTCGAGGGCGTGCGGGTCGTACCGGTCGGCGACCTCGGCGAATCGGTCCATACGGTGTCTGATTGTCCCCGCCGTAAAAGGATAATCGGTCCGGCACACCACCGAAGGTCGGGAGATTGCGCGTGGGTGTCGAGAGGTCGAGAGTCTGACGGTGGGTGGATGTCAGGTACCTATGAGTTACTTTATCGCGAATATACCCAATTATTAGGCGAGTCCAAAAATGCACAATACGGCGACGTTATTCACCCGATTTTTGCAAATAATCCACAGGGAGATTTGATCTCGTCACATTGCGCAACACGATACTCACTTACGTTTCACAAGATTTAGACCGCACTTGGTGCCACAATATCTAAATGATGGTTCGACGTATAGTGCATCTTAATTGCATCATTAATTTCTGACTCTCTATTTATCATATCGGAATAATCAAGTGTGACAACCGTATCCCCGCCGTCCTTGTCGTACCAAGCTGCTCCTTGAGCTAAAACAAGACTGTCCTGATGATTGTTGATGTGCGAATCAATTTCTTCTACCAGGTCTGGTTTGTGGCTTCCGTGAAAAATGGTTACTTCAGAGTCAACAGTCCGCTTCCTGGACTGCACCGAACGAATGAATTTTCGGAGTTCGTATAATTTGTCTTCGTCATCAATTGAGGTGAACTCCATTTGCAGCTCCAAGAGGTGACTGCGGTCGTTTTGGGTAACTGGCACAGAGGGATTACGGTCCACGAAATTTAGAACCTCGTAATTAAACACTGGATGAGCATCGTCCACATCCCCAAATTCGTTATTTTCAATGAATTTTCTGAGGTCAATGTGAATCTGTCTACGAGTGTCACATCGGGTTTTTAGTTCATTGTTCACCATCGAACAAATAACTTTTTCGAAGTCACCCTCAACTATATCTACACTTCCCTCATCACCTTCAAGCCAAACTTGTACGTAGTTCAGAAGAACACTCGTATCAAGAAATAACTTTGAGGGCATTTGAATTAGCTTGAGTTGATTTTGTCGTATGTTTCAGCCAATTCACTGACAGAATCCTTGAGGGAAGAACCAGAACTATCTGAGTGATAATCAGTGGGATTAGGTACGAGACCAGCCTCAGCACACAGTCCCTCTAAGTTTTTCAGGAATTCACTGTAGTTCTCATCAAGGAACTGCAGTTCATCACTTGCACCCTGCCTTATCTCATTCTTGTCTATCCCATTCGGGGTATCTCGCGAAATTGTTTCTGCAACGTACTTCCAAGCGTAGTCGTGGTAGAAGTGGCTCAGCTCACGGATAATCGTCCGCGGATCGCCGTTCAAATCCTCTTTCTCGCTCCGCGCTAGCTTCATGTAGACATCTTCAACCAAGTTGGTGTAGGCGAGGAAAGGCTCTGCAACCTCGTTGAAAATATCCTGTTTTAATAATTCGCCATGGATGTCACTAATGATGCGACCAAGTTTTCGACAGTAGTCCTCATCAACGAAGATTACGTTGAGGGTGTCTTCGTCATTCCAAAGGAAACGCTGGAATTCGACATTATGAAGATACAACTGTTTGAATTGAGGTGGTGCGTTTTCGGAGTAGAAGTCTCGAAGGAAATCGTGTAAGTCGGCCTCAAGAATCGCGTCCAGCCCTTCAAATCCCCCCACTTCAATGTCCAAATAGAATTCTTCGTATTGCTTGGCCGAGGGATAAGTATCAGTAACTTCGGGCCTCACACTAGGAGTAAACGGATGGGGAATCTCATCCAGAGCAGTTGGTTGAACGGTCTCTGTTGATGGAACACTGTTACCCAGGTCAGGACCGTAAATGTGCCAACTATACTGTACAGGGATTCCAGCCCAATCCACCCCTAGGAAGACCGTCTTGTGCAGCTTGATTTCGCCATGAGTTGCTTTTTTAAATGGCTTTGAATCAATACCCAATTCTGACAACGCGCCTTCCAAGCCGTGAATAAGGTCATCCACGAGTTGCTTTTCTTCCGCGCGAGAGATGCCATCCATAGTTTGACCCCTTTGATGCGCTGAGCGATTCGTTCGTGAGGGACGTTTCGCTGAGCGGTCAAATAACTTGGGTATAGATTGAGCAGCCAGTGTTAAAGATTCTATGGACTGTCGAATTACTGTTACAATTCCTCAAAATATCCGCGCCGTTGCTCCATCTTCACCGGTGGGAACGCTCGTCATATGGACAGTCTTGTACGTCCATCCAGTCACACACAATCTTCTCGGAGACATCCTTAGACAAGTGGTGGGTGATTAATCTCTGCGGGCGAGATATGTTCAAGCGTTTCGTTTTCTCGGGTTTGACTCTGAAACGCCAAACGAAGCACTAATTTTCCAGACTAAGTGTGAATGACTCTCAGTTCAAAACTAGGAACAAGAACTCGTGTGATCTCGCCCAGGAGGCGG
>Ga0209928_1000395_pt1 | contig 9692 bp, 9 predicted proteins | sample SalPonF2_B_D2_MG_FD_185727 | JGI IMG/M metagenome (GOLD analysis project Ga0209928, IMG submission 185727) | Salt pond soil microbial communities from South San Francisco under conditions of wetland restoration - Salt Pond MetaG SF2_B_D2_MG... ...
CACGTCATATGTCCCCGGTTCAAATCCGGGAGGCGGCATTTTCCTGCGACCGGAGGGTGCAGTGAAAATGCTCCCGACCGGATTCTGAACCAGACGAGTCACAGCGCCCGAGCGCAGCGAGGGCGAGTGTCTCGGCGAAGTTCAAATCCCGATTTGCGAGTGAAGTTCACAACCCGGGAGGCGAACACCGGTAGCCATCCGGAGGCGGGGGCGGAACGCCGAGGTGCTGGATTAGCTCCGTGCCTGGCGGACGAACTCGTCGAGTTTTGCTTCGAGGAGTGTCGCAACCCGTTCACTGTACTGCCAGAGCGCGGCGTTGAGTCGCTCTTCGGTCTCGTCGTCAAGTTCGTCCGCTCCCCGAAGGACGGAGTCTTTGGTTATCTGGGGGTGGTACACACAGACGACGCCGAGCGGGCTGTCGGAACTCGAGGTCCCCGCCGTGTGGATCCCGTACTGGTCGGTCCCCCAGACACCATCGCCGCCTCGTCGCTCCAGTTCTGAATCGAGCGCGTCAAGGAGATCGATCTCCGCTTCGGTGAGGAGTGGTTCGTCGTCTTCGAACAGTTCAGCGTACGCCTGTGTTCGAGCCGTATTGGTCCACTCCTCTAGCCGGGAACGTGCTCGGAGGACGAGCTGCCTCTCATCTGGGAACTCGGCCATGGTCCTAGAAGGAGTGCAAGGCGAATGAGTGTTTGTACGGCGTCAACGGGGGCCGGGTGTGTCGGTGCCGGCGGTGTACTCAACACCTGAAGACGACGAGAATACCCGTACGGAACGTCGGGGACGCTGACGGATTGCAGATCGAGATTGTGTGTCTCTCTCGGTGACGGCGGTCCTGCGGGTTCAGTTCTCGAACTCGTCGTCGTACTGTTCGTAGGTGATCGTTAGCTTGCCTGTGGTGGGACGTTTCGCTGCATCCCGGAGCGTCTTGAACGATTCGAGGAGTTCGCTTGTGTCGTCTGCGTCCTCCCGGACGCTCGATGATTCTTCTCGAACCGTATCGTACACTCGCTCCAGGATGCGCCGAGCGGCGTACGAATCGGATTTCGAGTCGATCTCGAAGAAAGCCACGTGACGCGACATACCCAGATGTCGTTCTCCACGAGGTTAACGGTCGTGACGCGACGACCGAGCGCGGCGAGGCGACAGTCTCTCGTGTGTCACCTCCGGGGAGGCGACCGGGGTGGCCAGACACACGTGACCGACGCCGACCAGCAATCACCGGCACCGACCTACTTGTGTCCGTGCGGGTAGAATCGCTCGATGGCCCGGGCTTCGAGCGCCACGTCGGGCTGGGACGACCCGCCCGAGGAATCCGGCAGCTTGTCCCTCGACAGCACAGTCCCCGTAATGCGCCAGCACTGGCCGCCTTCGACTCCCTCGCCGGCCATCCCACGGACGTAGGCCAGCCCGGTCGTGTCGTCTACGGTCGGGTTGGCCGGGTCGGACCCATCGACGGTCGTCCCCTTGACGGTGACCGAGGTCCCGACGAACTCCCCGTAGCTGTCGGCGACCGTTCCGATGGACGTCTCGCCCGGGCCACAGCTGCTGCCGCGGGAGTTGCAGCCGGCGAGCGAGACCGCCGACGGTCCCACGAGCACGCCGAGTATCGTTCGCCGGCGGGTCCGGAATCCGTCCTCGGACTGGGCGCCACGACCCCCCTTCGACCGAGTTCGTCCCCCGGCCATCAGAGCTCACTCGTCGGGACGAGCCGGCTGTCAACCGCGCCCGTCAGGTTGCGCGCTTTCGCCGCAATTCCCGTGTAGATATTGTCGACCATCTCGCGATTGTTCGAACCGGAGAGGACCGGGACGCGGTGGGCGCCCGCCACGATGACGATGTCGCCCTCGTGTTCCACGCGGGCCATGTGGAGGCCCACCCACCACGGCCCGTCCTTGCCCGGACTGAACGCCTCGAAGCTCTTCAGGTCCGTCTCCTGGCCCAGGATGGTGACCGTACTTTCCCCGGAATCGACCGACATCGGCTTCGGCGCGCGCTGCCACTCCAGCGTCTCCGCGTCGGTCACCCCCGCTTTCTTGAGCAGCGGCAGGGCCTGGTCGCTGGTCAGCAGGTCCTGGAAGCTCAGCCCAGCCAGCGGGTTCACCGCCTGTCCAGCCACCTTCGCCGCCGGCGTCGCCAGCACTCCCAGCCCGAACGACTGGCCGCCCAGCGGCGCCGGCTGCCCGACCTCGAAGACCTGCTTGAGGAAGTTCTTTTCGTCCATCACGGAGGACGGAATCGGTTGGAGGAACGGATTGTTGCCGGTGAAGAAGTTGGTCGAGAGCGGGATGAGGAACGGGTTGAACGGCTGCCAGTCGATCGTCTCGCCCGCCTCGACCCGCCGACCCGGCATCTCGTCGGCGGACACGCCGAAGACCTCCTCCGGCGTGTGGTCGCCCAGCGCGACGAGCACCTTGGCGTTGGTCGCGTTCTCCTTGTGCGCGAACGGCGCGTCGTCGTGGATCCACTGCGTGCTCGGGACGAATGGTGCGTCGTCGTGGATCCACTGCGTGCTCGGGACGAACGGGTTGTCGACGTGCAGCCACCGCTTGCCCGGGAGCACCTGCTGCAGGTCGACGACGTAGCCGACGTTGATGCCCGGAATCGACAGCTGGTCCGTTTCGATTCCCGACGCCAGAAAGTACGGGCCGCTGATCGGAGCGACAGCGTTCTTCCCCCGCAGGCTTCCCGGCGCGACCACGCTGACCTGGTTGGCCGGGACCGACGGGTTACCGTCCAGGAAGGAGAGTGTGACCCCGTCGATCCCGAGGTCGTCGCCGTACGCCACCACCGCCGATCCCGAACCCGGTGTGCCGTTGGCCTGCCCGAGGTACGCCTCCATCAGCGTCGGCCGCCCGCGTGCGGGCCCACGGGCGTACGCCGCCACCTTGTTCGTGATGGTGAGCTCCTGGTCGATGGCGTCCACCGAGCGCTTGATGGTGACCGAGTCGCGGAGCCCCTCGTCGAGGGTCAGCTTCTGCTGGGCGTCCTTCGGGAGTGCCGCCCCAGTGACGGTGAACTCCGTTTTGGGCTGCGTGGCGCTACAGCCGGCGAGCGCCCCGGCGGCGAGGCCCCCTGTCGCCGCCAGGAGCGCCCGTCTGGACACGGTTCGACTGGAATCCGATCGTCCTCGATTGTCGTCTGACACCATGCCACAGCGAGGAGACCGATACCCGTTAAACGCCGACGCTACAGACGTAGTATCAGGGCTCACAGAGGCTGTCGTGGGTCGTCCGACGGGCACCCGACGCGCGAGAGCGGCGACAGACGCTTGGGCTTCCCGGCGGCGAACCCGTCGCTCTCGATGGCCAGTTCCCGACGCCGGGTTGGGACCCGAGACCGACCTCACTCGCCCGCAGGCAGGCGGATCGTCACGACGCTTCCCCGTGGCTCGTTCGCCTCGAAGGAGAGGTGCCCGTCCGACTGGGAGATGAGCCAGTAGACGATCCACAGGCCCAGCCCGCTCCCGTGTTCGAGCGGCGTCTCGGAGCCGGACTCCAGGACCTCCCGCTCGACGGGTGGGATCCCCGGCCCGTCGTCCCTGACCGCGATGTCCACGTCGTCACCGGTCGTCCCCACCTCGACGGCGACCGCCGGCTCGTCGGAGTCGCTGTGCTGGATGGCGTTCTCGACCAGGTACTCGACGGCCGTCTCAAGGTCGCTCTCCGCGGCGACCATCGCCCGGGCCGAGACGCAACCGGTGCGGGCCACCGTGACCGACGAGGTCCCCTCGCTGGCGCGCTCGACGGCCGATTCCACGAGGGGGACCACGTCGACGGACTGTCGCTTTCCGGACGCGTCGAGGTCGGTGCTGACGTGCCGGGCCTTCTCCCCAATCGACGTCATCCGGACGGCGGCCCTGGAGATAGCCTCGGCGTGTGCGCGCTCCTCGCCGGAGAGCGAGTCCGCGAGGATATCGCCCAGTCCCCCGATGACGTTCATCTCGTTCCGGATGTTGTGTCGCAGGACGCGGTTCATCACGGAGAGCCGTTGTTCCTGCTGGCGGATCACCTCGAGTTCGGTGATGTCGCGGAACACGACCAGGGTGGCGACCCGCTCCTCGCGGAAGTCGGTGATCGGCTCCGTGTGGAGTTCGTAGGCACGCTCCACGCCGTCCACGGTGACCGAGACGATCCGTCCGTCGAGTGCCGCCAGGCGCTCGTGTGTGATCGGACGGACGCCGAAGCGGTCGTCCTCGCGCTCCACGACCCGTCGGCCGACCTCGTTGCCCTCGACCAGCACCCCCTCTGCGTCCACCACGACGAACCCGTCGCCGACCTCGCTCAGGAGCACCCCCCGGGTGGCCGGCGCGAGGTCCAGCATCTTGAACCGGAAGAGCGCGAGTCCGTAGAGCGAGCCCGTGATCGTCAGCGCGAAAGTGGTCAGATCGACCGCGGGAAACGGACTCAGGGTCGGAAAGAGGTTGTAGAGGAGGTTCGCGCCGAGGGGGATGACGGCGCCGAGGACCAGGAGCGTCGACTGCCGGCGAGAGATCCGGGTCCCGCGGACGAAGACGTAGGAGATGGCGACGAGCGCCGCGCCGATGAGGAGATACGAGTAGGCGTAGTTCACCCAGTACCAGGGGCCGAAGTGGAACACCGGCAGGACGAGCGCCCCCGAACGTTCGACCCCGACCGACGCCCAGACGAGCCGGGACGCCGGATACGTCCACAAGAGCGCGAGCGTGACGACCGGCTCGACGACCAGGATGGCAGGTGTCCAGCTCGGCAGGCTGTCGTCGAGGCCCGCGTACTCCACGGCCAGCCAGAACATCGCGGCCGGAACGGTGACCGACCCCACGAACGCGATCTCGTCCCACAGGAGCAGCCTCGACGGGTCGGCGTAGCCGAGTTCGATGCCGTAGGCGAGCGCCCACCACGCCAGCGCGAGCATGAGCACGACGAACGGGCGTGCGGTCCGTTCCGAGCGATGGCCCCAGGCGAGCGCCGCGACGATGACGGCGACCGCGCCGGCCAGCAGACTCGGGAGCAGGTAGACGGAGAAATCCCATGACATGGCTGGTCGCCTCGGAGAGTGCGTTCCCACGAAGCGAACCGTCCTAATAATACTTGCCCGTCGATTATCACGCGAGATAATCCGGGTGGGGCCTGACGACCGGACGAGCGACTCGATTCGACCTGTCCGGACCACCTCGGCAAGAGACCGCTCACTCGGTGGACGATTCCAGCGCCTGCCGGATTGCGGCGACGCGCTCGTCGCGCCGGCGAGTCACGTTCTCGGGCGGGTCGTCGTACTCGAAGAACCCGGCTCCGGCCTGGATGCCCGACCGCCCATCGTCGAGGAGGTCCGCGAAGAGCGCCTGGGGCTCGTCGTCGGTCGCGAGCGCGGGGTAGAGGTCACTCGCGATGGTCTCGAACAGCTCCAGTCCGGCGATGTCGACCGTCTCCAGGGGGCCGATGGCTGCCGTGCGCGTGGCGTAGCCGTCGCGAATCGCCCGATTGACGTCCGCCGCGGAGGCGACGCCCGCCTCGACCAGGTGGAGACACTCCCGAACGACGGCGAACTGGACGCGGTTCCAGACGAACCCCGGCACGTCCCGCTCGACGAGAACGGGGTCGCGGTCGACCGACTCGACGAACGAGCAGAGCCGTTCGACCGTGTCGTCGGTGGTCGCCTCCCCGCGGACGACCTCGACCGGCGTGAGCAGGTACGGCGGGTACCACCAGTGACAGCCCGCCACCCGCCCGGCGTGGTCGGGAACCGCCTGGGCGACGTCGGTGATCGGGATGCTCGACGTGTTCGAGAGGAGGAGCGCGTGGGCCGGGGCCGCCGGGGCGACGGTCTCGAAGAGCCGCCGTTTCGCGGCCAGTTCCTCCGTGATTGTCTCCAGGACGACGCCCGTCCCCTCGACGGCTGTCGTCGCGTCGAGACCGAACGAGACGCGGTCGACGAGCGTCGATGACGACTGGTCGGTCAGCCCGTGTTCGACCAGGAACGTCGCCGCGTCCTCGATTCGGTCCCGCGCTCGCTCGACGTTCTCTCGACGGTGGTCGACGAGCGTCACGTCCAGCCCCGCGAGCGAGAACTGGACCGCGAGGCCGTGGCCCATGGCCCCGGCACCGATCACCGTGACGTCGGTCACGTCGACTCTGCCAGACCCGTCAGTCGCGTCTGCCATAGGGGGAGTAGCGACCGATCCGCGTTAACGGTTGTGTGGGAACGTCTCGACTGCGGAGCGTTCGCGGTCAGCTCGCGGAAGCGGTGGCCGACCATCGGTTAACGGCTCTATAATAATTCCAGCCAGGTCCGAACGCGCGGTATGTCACGAAACGCAGGGAGGCCCGAGCGGGCCGGTCGGGCCAGCATCACGGCGACGACGGCTGGCGCGGTCGTGGTCGTCGCGCTCCTGCTGCTGGCCGCCGGTGGCGTCGTCGTCCTGGGCTTGCTACCGGGCGGTGCTGGAAGCGACAGTGGCGTCCCGCCATCGACGACCACCGCGGCCGCCGGCGCGAACGCCGGTACCGGCGGAAGCGGGAGTGGAAGCGGCGACGGAAGCGCAGCTGTCCACGTTCGCCCGTTCGGCCTCTCCATCGACGGGGTTGCGTCCTGTGGGACGACCTGCCGCGACGTCACGGCGTCTCTCACCAACAACGGGGGACACGCCCGGGAGAACGTCACCGTCACGACCGAGGTGTACGCCGGGAACGACCGGGTCTGGCGCGGGAGCCAGTCGCTCGGGTCGGTCGGGTCGCACGAGACCGTGACGCGCACCCAGCGCGTCGACGTCGGCTACGTCGGTGCGGCGAAGATCAAGGGCAACGACGGCTACGTGACCATCGTGACCACCGTCCACTGGACCGGCGGCAGCGCGACCTACCGGAACAGGGAGCGGGTCGCCTGAGCGTCTCCGGGACCACTCCCGTGTCCGTTCCGACACGTCGGCAGACCCCAACGACGGTCGAACCGGCCCCGACGACGGTCGAACCGGCCCCGACGACGGTCGAACCGGCCCCGACGACGGCCGTCAAGGCCGCGAAACACACATAACCAACCGCGAGAAGGCCCGAGTATGCAAACGCTCGATGGAGATGTCGTCGTCGTCACCGGTGCGAGTCGCGGCCTCGGCCGCGAGATGGCCCTTCGGCTCTCCGCGGAGGGCGCACGTGTCGTCCTGCTCGCGCGGAACGCAGAGGACCTCCGGGCGGTCGCCGAAGAGGGCAGCGGCGAGACGCTTCCCGTCCCGACCGACGTGACCGACGCCGCAGCCGTCGAACGCGCCGTCGAGCGGACGATGGACGCCTACGGGCGAATCGACACGCTCGTCAACAACGCCGGCATCGGCCTGCTGACCCTGCACGATACGGGGAAGCCGCTCGCGGAGGTCACCGAGTCGGAGTGGGAGCACATTCTGTCGGTGAACCTCACCGGCGTGTTCCTCTGCACGAGGGCCGTACTCCCGGCGATGGTCGAGCAGGGGCGCGGCAACGTCGTCAACATCTCCTCGGGGGCGGGCCGGCACGCCGTCCCCGGCTGGGCCCCCTACGTCACCACCAAGTGGGGCCTCGAGGGGCTCACGCGCACCGTGGCGCTTGAGTACGAAGCGGACGGCGTCAACGTGAACGCGCTCGACCCGGGTGGCCGGGTCGACACCCGCTTCTGGGACCACCTGCCTGACGAGGAGCGCCGGGAGATCCGCCGGCCCGACGTGATGAACGAGGCCGCAGTCCTGCTCTCCGCGCAGGGGCCGGACGGCGTGACCGGCGAGTCGATGCCGGCCGAGGCGTGGGAGGAGCGACTGAGCGACTGACCGAGTTCCGTTCCGGCGTGCTCGCTGCATGGACGGCCGCGACTCGCCTGCGGTGTCGACGGCAGCTGAACGACGGAGTAGCACGCAAATGGGGGTAGACACCGGCACGAACGACCCCCAGTACATCGATTTCCGGCCCGGCACGACGCGCTCGCGGCGCCGCAGACGGCCACAGACCGTGGTACCACACCCCTCGAAAGTCTTATCCGTGGCTGGCGTCTGTGTTCGGTTGCAATGGCGAAAGGTAAGGTTGATTTCTTCAACGACACCGGCGGCTACGGTTTCATTTCGACGGACGACGCGGACGATGACGTTTTCTTCCACATGGAAGACGTTGGCGGCCCGGACCTCGAAGAGGGACAGGAAGTCGAATTCGACATCGAACAGGCCCCCAAGGGCCCGCGCGCGACCAACGTCACCCGCCTCTAACGCGGCTGATTCGTCGCCTCTCGGCGACAGCGAAACCACCACGATTTTAGAACCGACTGCACCACCGAGCGACTGCACTGGTCGGTGAGAGCGACGACGTCGGAACCGAAGAGCCCGGCGAGGGACGGACGTCTCGGCGAGAAGCACACATTCCCGCGGAAACCCCGGACGCACTCGGCCACGGCGTAGCGAGTCCGGGCTCCCGCAATGAGACCCCGACGGCCGTCACTCCGGCTGTATCGTCCGAGCCACCCAGCCGGAGGGGCCGCTCGGGAACGGCGAGGCGTTCTCCCGCGGCTGGACGGTGCCGTCGCCGTCGACGGCGCGCACGAGCGCGGTGTGCGCGTGCGCGGGTGGTCGATACTCGTAGGCCCACTGCCGCCAGGTGTCCGGGTCGTCGAGTGGGTCGCTCAGCCTCGCCGACTGCCAGCTGTCGGCGCCGTCGAGGGAGACCTGCACGTCGCTTATGCCGCGGGTCCCGGCGTAGGCGTAGCCGCCGAGCCGGACGCGACCGTCCCCGAGGTGCTCGACCGCCCAGAGCTTCGCGACGGTCTTCACCGGCCCGGTGCCGTGCCAGCCGCGCTCCTCCCAGTAGCTCGTCGCCTCGGCCTCGCCGACCTCGATCTCGGTGAGCCACTTGACGTTTATCTCGCCCCAGTGGCCCGGCACGAGCGCGCGGGCCGGGTGCCCGTGCGAGCGCGGGAGGAGCCGCCCGTTCATGCCGTAGGCGAGCAGGCCGTCGCGGAGCGCCGCCAGGGGGAACGCCTCGTAGTAGCCGTCGGCCGCCCGGAGCGTGACGTACGTCGCGTCGGGGGTCACCCCCGCTTCGTCAAGGAGCACGTCGAAGGGCACGCCGGTCCAGAGCGCCGTGTCCATCAGGTCGCCGTTGAGTTCGTCGCCGACGCACCGGAGCGTGACGAACTGATGTGTCGGCGCCATCGCCGTGAGGTCGTCGTACGAGAGGGTCCGCTCCGTCTCGACCGCGCCCGTGAGCGAGAGCGTCCAGTCGCCGGCGCGGACCACCGGGTCGATGACGTCGATGTCCACCTCGTAGAACTCGTCGATACCGCTCACTAGCCCCGTCAGTCCGGGCACGTCGAGCGACCGCGACTCCGCGCCGGCGAGCCGGGATTTTATCGCCGCCTGCTGGGCCGCGGGGATGGTCGAGAGCCGGGAGGGCTCGGCGACCGGATTCCGCCGACCGACCGCGTACGCGACGCCGGCGAACCCGACCGCGCCGGCGACCCGGACGAGGAGCTGTCGTCTGTCCGTGTCGATTACTGGTCCGGGGGCGCGGAGCCAGCCGAACGCGACCAGCCCGACGAAGAGAGTCATCGGCACGGCCGCGCCGAGCGAGCGGAAGGGGGCACGGGTGAGGGCAGTCGTCCCGGCCCAGGTGCCGAGATAGACGGTCCAGACCAGCGTGACGGCCCCCCCGGTCCGCCGCCCGAGTGCGATGCCCACGAGCACGACGATGGCCAGCGCGAGCACCGAG
>Ga0209928_1000403_pt1 | contig 9565 bp, 10 predicted proteins | sample SalPonF2_B_D2_MG_FD_185727 | JGI IMG/M metagenome (GOLD analysis project Ga0209928, IMG submission 185727) | Salt pond soil microbial communities from South San Francisco under conditions of wetland restoration - Salt Pond MetaG SF2_B_D2_MG... ...
TGAACTTCGCCGCGCACAAGGGGATGTACCTGGCCATCGACGAGATGCGCAAAGACGGCGTGCTCAAGCGCCGCCGCGCCACGTCCGGGCCCACCTTCGGCGCCCTCACGCCGGACCTGCCGGACCCCGCCGCCGAGAGGCAATATAACGACCTGGAAGGTCGAGACTTGTGCTCCCAACTCCTCGGCAAGCTGCGCGGGCCGGACCGCAAGCTGCTGCTGATGTACTACGCCGACGAGATGACCTTCCGCGAGATCGCCCGCGTGTTTCGGATCAGCGAATCCGCCGTCTGCCTGCGGCACAAGGCCCTGCTGACCAAGCTCCGCAAGCTCGCGGCCGCGCGGCGGATGAATTCCTGACGGAGTTTCACAGGAGGTGTTCCATGTGTGCAGACTACCAGGCCCTCGCCGGACGCCGCGTGCTGGTGGTGGACGATTCTCCGGCCATCACCTCGCTGATGAAGGAAGTGTTCGCCTCCTGCGGGGCGAGCGTGTTCGTGGCCAACGACGGCCGGCAGGCCATGCTGCGAATCCAACTCGAGCCGTACGACCTCGTGCTGCTGGACCTGAAGATGCCCGCCCCCGACGGCTGGCAGGTGCTGCGATTCATGCGGCGCGTCCGCTCGGAACTGGTCGGCCGCACGATCCTGCTGACCGGCGACCGCTACGGGCAGGACACGCTCCGCGGCATCGACACCGCGGCCCTCCCGGCCGTGTATAAGCCGTTCGACGTGAGCCGGCTCCGCGAGGTGGCCTGCGACGTGCTGTCCGCCGACCGGCCGCTCTACGCGGCCTAGCCCGCAGGGCGAGAGTAGATTGTAGGGCGTGCAGCTTGCCGCACGCGGATCGTCAAAACCGCGCGGGATGAAATGCCAACGGCTTCCGCGGCAGGCAGAACCTTCATCCCCCCATCGTCCGCTCCGTGCGAGCCAGGGCGCTCGCAACGTCGTGTGTGCCTTGCCAAAACACCGTTCGCGACGGATCGCGCGGGAGACGGTGAACTGCCTTCCGGGCCGAAGGCCCGGCAAGGATTTAGCCGGAGCCGTCAGGCTCCGGAAAGGATCGTCCAAAGCGTCGGAGCCTCGAAGAGGCGAAAGGGGCCTTCTTTCGTCCCTCCGGGCCTCCGCATCCCGGGGGCGCACTATCCCGGAGGCTCACGCCCTGTCGGCTACCCGCATGCCGGCCCTCCGGGCCGGACGACGCACCGGAAGGCCCGGCAATGGAGTATGCGTTTGCCCTGCCGCGCGAGCATCTTATCTTGACAGGGCGGCTCGTTTCTTTCTATACTGCCGTGCTATTCTGTGGCCGGGGCAGCAGGGTACAGAGCCGCGCCCCCCGCCGCGTGACGGATGGCAGCTTGAGGATGGAATAGTGGCGAAGAAGGCATCCAGCAAGAAGAAGGCGACCCCCAAGGCATCCAAGGCCGCCTCTGCTCCTAAAGCAAGCACAAAGAAGAAGATAAAGAAGTCCGCCCCCGCGAAGACCGCGGCGAAGAAGCCGGCGAAGAAGGCCGCCGGGAAGGCCGCCGGGCGCTCCGCTTCCGGCGCGTCCCGCAAGGCCTCCGGCAGGAAGTCCACGCGCAAGACTCCGCTGACGAAGGGCGAGCTTCGCACGTTCCGCGACCTGCTGCTGGAGAAGCGCCGCGACCTCGTCGGCGACATGAACGGCATGGAGGCCGAGGCCCTGCGGGTCAACCGCCAGGACGGAACCGGGGACCTGTCCAACATGCCCACGCACCCGGCGGACATCGGCTCGGACAACTACGAGCAGGAGTTCACCCTCGGGCTGCTGCAGAGCGAGCGGACGATGCTCGTGGAGATCGACGAGGCGCTGGCCCGGATCGCCGACGGCACGTACGGACTGTGCCTGGGCACCGGAGAGCCGATCGGCAAGGCCCGCCTGACCGCCCGGCCATGGGCGAAGTACTGCATCGAGTACGCCCGCATGGTGGAAAAGGGCCTCGTGCGGGAAGGCGACACCGTCAATCTGGACGACGACGAAGACAACGAGGACGAAGACGACGAGGATTTCGACAGCGACCTGGAGGACGATGAGCCCCTCGTCGAAGACGATGACGAAGTTGTGGATGACGAGGACTAAGCCGCCGTGTCCGGCGCCGCCCAAGCCGCGGACCCGCGTCCGGCCGATCCTCCGCGTCCCGCATGGCGCAGCCCGATGGCCGTCTCTCTGTTCCTGCTGATCGCGGCGCTGGGGGTCTTCGCGGACCTCGCCAGCAAGCACGTCGTGTTTCAGTCTCTTCTGCAAGACCCGCAACTGCCCGCCCGGGCGCAACTGGTTCGCCAGCGCTACACGGAAGGCCCCGACGGGCAGCCGATCTCCCCGAGAGACGTCCTGCGAGTGCTTCAGGTCCAGCGGCCGCTGTGCTGCGGGGTCCGCCTGACGCTCTCAACCAACCGCGGCGTGGTATTCGGCTGGTATCTGCCTCCGTGGGCGGTGGTTATCGCCACGGGAGTCACTATTTGCCTGGTGGGCCTGTTCTTCGCCATGTCGCACGCGCGGTCGTTCGTCGGCCATGGCGGGCTTGCGTTGATCGTGGCCGGGGCCATCGGCAACCTCTACGACCGGCTGCTGGGCCACGTGCAAGTGCCCGGCGCGGGGGTCATCCGCAACGAAGTGCGCGACTTCATCGACTGCAGCGAGATCAGCCTCTTCGGCTGGAACTACCCGTACATCTTCAACGTGGCGGACATCCTGCTCGTTATCGGCGTGGTGGTGCTGATCCTCCATTCCTGGCTCAGCAAGCACCCGATCGGCCGCCTGCGGCTCGAAAGCCATCCGGAGGGGCACTGAGCCACCGGCAAGCCTTTCCGCCCCACGCCTACCGCATCTCCCGCGGCCAGTCGGGCACGTGGGCGGCTCGCAGTTCCAGCCGGTCGATCGGCACACGGACGTACCGGCCGACGAGCTTTTCCTCCGTCGACCAGTGCGGGCATTCCATCCTCAGCAGGCCGAAGTCGATGACCACCGGCATCACCTGAAGCACCCGGCCGTAGCCGGTGTATCCCCAGCCGCGTTCGGCATCCAGCCCCTTGCGGCGCATGGGGTTGCCGTTGCCCGCGGCGGCCCAGTCCACCTGCTCGTCGCTCACGTAGCCGAACGTCACGCCCTCCAGCACGCCCGGCGGGCAGCGCCCGGACGCCGGCGAGACGTTGTCGCACACGGTCAGCAGATTGCCGCCCACCCACACCTGTGCCTCCCGGCCGAGGCCGGCGGTCGATTCCATCCGAACTTCCACTCTGCTACTCCGTCTTCTTTGCCTGGGCGGACCGCGCCCCCTCGGCGGCCGCCAGGTAGCCGGCGCACTTCGCGGCCGGGCCATCGAGCCGGCCGATGAGCTTCTCGACCGCCTTGTCGTTCCCATCGGCCGCGTGAGCCTGAATGAGCATCACGATCGCCTCCGGCAGCAGCTTGCCGTTCTCATCCGTGGCGAGCCGGACCGCCTCGTCGATCTTCCCAGCCTGGAGCGCCAGTGTGATGAGCATCTGGCGGCCACCCAAGGAGTTGAAGACGCCTTCGGCCATCGCATCCTTCTTGGAAGCCCGCAGCGCCTTTTCCGCCGTCTCCACACCGCCGTCCCAGTCTCCCAGTTCTACCTGAAGATGGGCCGTCTCTGCCAGACGGGTTGCGAGCATGAGATTATGCAGAGAGTCTGAGTCGTCCGGCTTGAGGGCATCCAGTTCGGCAAGGATCGTTTTCAGCACGCGCCGGGCCTTGTCTTTCGCCTGGTCGGCCACCTGCCGGTTCGCAATGGCCAGGTAGACTCTCACCTGGTCCATGGAGGAGGGGAGTTGCCGTGCAATGTCGGCCGCGGCCGTCGTTTCGCCGCGCTGGGCCTTCTCCTCGGCTACGTCCGCCAGCAGGCTGGACACCTGCTCCACCTTCATGTGCCCGATTCGCGCCGCTTCCTTCAGATCGAGTTTCGTTCCGAGCATGTTGCCGACGATCAACCAGGCGCTGGCCTTGGGCTTCTCGTCGTTGGCGGTCACGCTTCCGGCCGTCCGCATGGCATCAAGGGGACGGTCTTGGACGACCTCTTCCCGAACAACGTGAAGAAACGCCTGACTGCAATACGGCGGGTCGATGGTCCCCGCAAGCTTCTTCGCGCCGGAGATATCCACCTTGGCCCGCCTGCGTACGACCATCACAAGCACGCGAGCCCTCACGACGTTGTTGTCGATGGATCGCGCCACCTCCTCGGCCTCGTCGAACAGGCGTATTTCCGCCAAGCACTTGGCCAGCACGGCCTGTCCGATCCACCGGCGCTTTCGCGGCAACTCCACGGCGATGCTTCGAGCGCGCTTCACGTCGCCGTTGAGCGCGTGCGCCGCAAGCACCCCAATGAGGGACTTATTCTTCTCGTCCGCCTCCGCGATGCGACTGGCCTGCGTCTCGGCCTGCACGGCGTAGTTCGGCGGCGCCCCCTCGGCCGGGAAGGCCGAGGCCAATACACAGCACAGCATCAGCAACGCGGCATGCACTTTCATGGCTTCGCCTCCACGGAAACGGCCGCACAGTACGCACGGGTGAAACGCCCGTGCCACGCATTTTCGAGACATCCATGCCGCTAACTACAGATTCATCTGGATGATGCGCTCCATCGCCTCGGAGAGCACCGCGTCGGGGTACGTGAGGCTGATGCGGAAGTAGCCTTCGCCCCATTGCCCGTAGCCGCGGCCGGGGGTCACCATCACGCCGGTCTGCTCCAGCAGATCCTCGACGAACGCGCCGCTGTCGCCCTTGTACCTGTCCGGCACGGGGGCCCAGATGTAGATGGTGCTCTTGGGCTTTTCGAGGCGCCAGCCGGCCTCGTTGAGCGTGTTCACCACCAGGTCGCGCCGCTTGCGGTAGACCTCGTTGATCGGCGGGATGATCTGCTCCGCCTGGTCCAGCGCCACGGCCGCGGCCGCCTGGGCGGCCCGCAGCGAGCCGTTGTCGATGTTCTCTTTGACGGTGTTCAGCGCCGCCACGGCCGAGGCGTTGCCCGCCACAAAGCCCATCCGCCAGCCGGTCATGTTGAACGCCTTGGACAGGCTGAAGAACTCCACCGCCACGTCCGCCGCGCCATCCACCTGGAGGATGCTGGGGGCCCGGTAGCCCTCGTAGGTGTTCTCGCTGTAGGCCGAGTCGTGGGCGATGAGGATGTTGTTGGCCCGGCCGAACTCGACGGCCCGCTCGAAGAACTCCAGCGTGGCGGTGGCCGTGGTGGGGTTGTTGGGGTAGTTCAGCCAGAGGACCTTCGCCTGGCGGCGGACCTCGGCGGGGATCTCGTCCAGGTCCGGCAGCCAGTTGTTTTCCGGGCGGAGCGGGAGCTGGTAGGTCACGCCGGAGCAGAACACGTGGCCGATGTTGTACGTCGGGTAGCCGGGGACCGGGGCGATGCCCACGTCGCCGGGGTTCATCACGCCCAGGCAGAACTTGACGATGGCGTCCTTGGAGCCCATCGTCGTGACGAGCTGGTCCTCGCCGATCTTCACGCCGAAGCGGCGGTCGTAGAACCGGCGGATGGCCTCCGGCAGCGCGGCGACCGGCCGGTCGCAACCGTAGCGGTGGCGGTCCGGGTCGTCGGCGTTGTCGATGGCGCGCACCATCTCCCGCACGACGGGGTCCGGCGTGGGGGCGTCCGGGTCTCCGATGTCGATGCGGATCACCTTCACGCCCTTGGCGCGGGCGTCGGCCATCTTCTTCCGCAGCGCGGCGAAGAGATACGGCGGCAACTTGTCCAGGCGGTCCGAACGAGGGAAGTCCATAATATTGCTCCTGTCAGTCTGGGGGAATTCTAGCGGACCGGCATTGTAACAGGTGCGCCGGCGACGGCAAGGCAGGAGCACAAACGGGCGATCACATGCGGCGCGGGCGCCTGCCGGCCGAAAGGGGACGATTGGACTGCGGAATGACGCCACCGCGCCCCCACGAACGCGGTTCCGGGGCGGCCGAGGGGAACCCGCCCGGCCGCCCGAAAGGCCGTGGCCGGGCACAACCCTCCCGCGCGGGGCTACTCCACGCCCGATGCGCGGCGCCTGCGCCGCAGCAGGGCCAGCCCGCCCGTCGAGAGCAAGGCGAGGGCGGCCGGCTCCGGCGTCAGCGTGACGTTCGTGTACATCGGATACCAGCCGTAGGAATCGTCGTCGGTAACTACCAATACGTAGGGGCTGAAGCCGTTGGTGGCCGTGTAGTTGTCGGTGAGGCCGCTGCCGGTGTCCCACGCGACTAAGCTGTTGGTGTCGATGTAGTTGAGAATGCTTAGAATGCTGTCAAACCCCTCGGTGAGTTCGGCGAAGACGGTGAAGTCTGAATCCAGGTGCGGGTTGTCGCTGAGGTTGACGAACCACTGGTTGGTGCCGGAGTTCGGGTCGGTCACGCCGTTGGTGTCCGCGCCGAGGGCCATGGCGAGCGTCCCGGCCGTGTTGGGGACGCCAACCTCCGACGGCACCGGCTCACCCGGCGTGACGGGCACGTAGTTGCCGTTCGGGTCGAACGTGGTGGAGCCCATCTGGTACACGAAGTTCGGGTAGTACCGGTGGATAACGGTGGGGGAGAAGTCGCCGTTCTCATAGTAACTACGGAAATTCTGGCAGGTCAGCGGGGCGGGGTCTTCCAGCAGTCTACCCTTGGCCGTGGTCACCCTTGTACGGCCCGAACCACAGTTCCATCGTCAGGTTGGGTGACGCGGCGGCGGGGGCGGCCAGGGCGGCCAGCAGCACGGAGACAACGAGCACGCGGGTACGGGCGGAGCGACGCATGGCTTCCTCCATCGTTTCCTCGCCGCGGTCGCCGTGCGGGCGGATCGCGCGCATCGGGCCTTCGCGGCATGTTCGGACATTCGAGCGGGCCGGTTGAGCACAGCGCCCCGGCCGGGTTCCTCCGTTGGTTTCCGACGCACTGAGCGAGGCGTCCATCCACCACGGTGCGAGGAGTGTAGCACGGAGGGGCGCCCGCGGAATTAGCGGTGCGCTAAAGCTGCGCGCGGTGATGGTTCAGCCGCCTCGGACGTCCGGCGGGGGGTTCCCTCCATTGACCGGCCTGCCGGGCAGACCGCGCCGGTCCACCGCGCCGGGCCTGCCCCACTGCTTTCCCTCACCCACAGTCAATCGAGAATCGTCAATCCCCGGCTGCATGCTCCGTCTCGAACTCCACACCCGCCGCCTGGGGCGCTTCGTCCTGGAAATCGACGGTCACGTTCGTGGCGCCGAAGCCGCGGGCCAGCGTCTGCATCGTCTCGCGGGCGGAGCCCTGCACCTCCCCCCGCAGCCGGTCAACCAGCCCCTGGGCCAGTTCGCGGGCCTTCTGCATGGCCTCTTCCTTCAGCCCGTTCTTGTCTTCCTCGTTGAACCGGTCGCCGAAGACGGCCGTCAGAAGGTCCGGCAGCAGCCACGGCAGCAGCTTGCCGCGCTGCTCGTCGTAGAAGCTGATGTCCCGGATGTAGATCTCGTAGCGGCATGGCGGCATCTGCAGCGTGTACGAGCCGCCCTCGCGCGGGGCGATGCGGAACGCCTCGGCCCGCAGGTCGTAGCGGAAGTCGATGTCGAACTCGAAGATCATCGCCATCTTCTTCGAGCTCCACAGCCACTGGAGGTACTTCTTGCCCCACGCCCCGCCCCAGTGGTCGAAGGCCGTGACGATCTCCTTGGTCACCACCTTGAAGACGGACAGCTCGCCCACCGAGCGAATCTCGTCGATGGACGTGTACACGCGCACCTCCCGCCCCGCTCCGCTCTTGCCGCGGCGCAGCAGCAGGTACACCGTAATCGCCAGCCCGCCGGCCAGCGCCAGGGCGATGCCCGCAAGGAATTCCAGCATGGTCTGCTCCTTGTCACGCCCACAGGCAAGCGCCCGCGGGGCCTACGGTAGCATAGCCTGCCCGCCCCGCCTCCGCCAAGGCCGCAAACGACAGACCGCGGACGACGCGCCGCGAGAGACTCTCGGCGAGGGCCTTGCCAACGACGGATTTCTGCGCGTACTATGGCCGTTTCGTCTGAAGCCGGAAACCGGCAACCCGCCGGGGAACCTCCGGCGGCAAGGAGCATCGTTATGTCTGAGAAGATCAAGAAGATCGTGCTGGCCTACAGCGGCGGGCTGGACACCAGCGTCATCCTGCCCTGGCTGAAGGAGAAGTACGGCTGCGAGGTGATCGCCTTCGCCGCGGACGTCGGCCAGGGCGCCGGCGAGCTGGACGGCATCGAGGCCAAGGCCCTCGCCAGCGGCGCCAGCGCCTGCGAAGTGGCGGACCTGCGCAAGGAATTCGCCGAGGAGTATTGCTTCCGCATGCTCAAGGCCGGGGCGATCTACGAGCACGTGTACATGCTGGGCACGAGCATCGCCCGGCCGCTGATCGCCCGGGCGCAGGTGGACTGCGCCAAGAAGCACAAGGCCGACGCCGTGGCCCACGGCGCGACCGGCAAGGGCAACGACCAGGTCCGCTTCGAGCTGACCTTCATGGCCCTGGCGCCGAAGCTGAAGATCGTCGCGCCGTGGAAGGACCCGTCCTTCGACCTCACCAGCCGCGAGGCGGCCGTGGAGTACGCCAAGGCCCGGAACATCCCCATCCCCGTGACGAAGAAGAAGATCTACTCCCGAGACCGCAACCTGTGGCACATTTCCCACGAGGGGGCGGACCTGGAAGACCCGGCCAACGAGCCGCGGGACAGCCTGTGGATGATGAGCGTGCCGGTGAGCAAGGCGCCGGCCAGGCCGGCATACGTGCAGGTGGACTTCCGGGCCGGCACGCCGGTGGGCCTGGACGGCGTGAAGCTCGACGGCCACGAACTGGTCGCGAAGCTCAACGCCCTCGGCGGCAAGCACGCCGTCGGGCAGGTGGACCTGGTGGAGAACCGCCTGGTGGGCATCAAGAGCCGCGGGGCGTACGAGACGCCGGGCGGCACGATTCTCTTTGAGGCCCACCGCGCGCTGGAGAGCATCACCCTGGACCGCGACACGGCCCACTACAAGCAGCAGGTGGCCCTGCAATACGCGGAGATGGTCTACAACGGCCAGTGGTTCTGCCCGCTGCGCAAGGCGCTGGACGCGTTCGTCGACGCCACGCAGAAGAATGTCACCGGCAGCGTGCGCGTGAAGCTCTTCAAGGGCCGCGCGACGGTGGCCGGCGTGGAGAGCCCCCAAAGCCTGTACTCGACCTCGCTGGCGAGCTTCACGATGGGCCAGGAGTACACGCCCTCGGACGCCACGGGGTTCATCCGCCTGTTCGGGCTGCAGATGCGCGGGAGAGGGTAGATCTCTATCTGAAATATGAGATTTGAAATCTTATATTCGTAATTTGGAATGTTCGATCTGAGATATGGGATTTGAGATCTGAAATTTGAAATCTCAGATTTGAAATCTGGAATTTGGAATCTGGAATTTGGAATCTGGAATCTCAGATCCGCCCGATGCCCCACGGTATTCCGGTCCCACGGTATTCCGGTCCCACGGTATTCCGGCCTCACGGTATTCCGGTCTCACGGTCCTCCGGTCCCACGGTCCTCCGGTCCCACGGTCCTCCGGTCCCACGGTCCTCCGGCCCCACGGTCCTCCCGTCTCACGGTATTCCG
>Ga0209928_1000410_pt1 | contig 9465 bp, 11 predicted proteins | sample SalPonF2_B_D2_MG_FD_185727 | JGI IMG/M metagenome (GOLD analysis project Ga0209928, IMG submission 185727) | Salt pond soil microbial communities from South San Francisco under conditions of wetland restoration - Salt Pond MetaG SF2_B_D2_MG... ...
CCAGGTCGGCGGCGCTGAGCACTTCTTCTAATGAATCAGAAGCCATCTCGGTCGCGCGCTCGCCCATGCCGGGGTCGCCGCCCGCGCCGAGACCGCTCGTCAGCGACTTGCCGACGAGGATCTTCATGTCCGCCTGGATCATCTGCAGGTGCTGTTTGTCGGTGTTGATGGCGACCGTGTCGGCGCCGTCGACCCCGATGTTGTACAGCCGATTGACGGTGTTGTTGCCCGCGCCACCGCAACCCACTACAGCAATGTTCGGTGTGTCCCATTCTTGGTTCCGGGTTAAAGTATCGTCCACCTGGTTCCCCGCTTCAACGGCCTCTTCCACGAGCGACGAAAGCCCACCTTGGTACTCCGTTTCGACCCCCTCCTGCACCTCCTCTAAGCTTGGGTCGGTCCTATCAGGTGATTCCTCACTGTGAATCCTTTCAGACTGTTTGATAGCCTCGTCCCTCGCTTTCCCAAGCGCCTTGGCGAGCGAGCTTTTGGTATTAAGCTGGTATAGCTGTACACCCTGCGTGGTCGGCTTCCTCACGACGACTCCCACATCAAGGAGCAGATCGATATTCCGACTGACTGTACTCCGATTAACACCAGCTAAGTCTGCGATTTCCGCGGCTGATAACTCCGCGCTGAACTTTCCGAGAAGGACATCAAGAATCTTCGCACGTCCAGGAGTGCTGATTAGACGGACAAACGAACTCCCGTCCACGTAGCTCCCTGCAACACTATCGTCACCCGATTCAGACATTGTTGACTCTCTTCCCCCAAGTAGAACCCTCATTCATATAAACCTTGCAGTAGAACAACATTGTTGCATCGGTGCAACCGGGCGCTTTACAACGAGCCTTTTATGCTTGTACACTATCGTGTTTCCGCCAATGGACGGGCGGAACCCACGTGAGAAGTGGGAACTCAAACTTGATCTGGTAGAACATCTAGTGGAACTAGGATATATCCTTCCAGAGGACTCAGTCGATCGGTCGACCATCGAGGGGTGGTTCAGTGACTCCGAACAAGAACTCGCAGAGGAAATCGTAAACGATCTACTCGAAAATCCCGATGCTCCAGTGGCTACTACAGACACCTCCGCCAATGGAATCGGGATTACCGATTACGAGGCGGCAAACGAATTCAAGGATTCGTTGTGGGAGAACCCCCCGTGGTTCGAGCAATAGTTCAGTAGAGCATCGTGGTTCATCTTTCCCCAATCTCGGCCCGCCCGCTCGTCGCGGACCGGATGCGGTCGCGAAGGGCGTCGGCGTCGGCCGTAGCCACCTGCACCGCAAAGGAGACGCGTTCTTCGTAGTCGGCGTCGACCATCGCGTCGGCGCTCTCCAGGATGCCCCGGACGGCGCCGGAGTCGTCGTACACGACGGTCACGAGAAAGCGGGTCTGCGGTCGCTCCTCGACGACGCCCGCGTCCGCGACCGCCTCCTTCGCGGCCCGCGAGTAGGCCCGGACCAGCCCGCCGACGCCGAGGTTCGTCCCGCCGTAGTACCGGGTGACGACCACGACCGCGTTCTCGACGTCCCGGCCCTGGAGGACGCCCAGCGCGGGCTTGCCCGCCGACCCGGTCGGCTCGCCGTCGTCGCTCGAGTACTCGCGGAGCATGGCGCTCCCGGGACCGCCGGACTCGACGCGGACGCGGTAGGCCGGGACGTTGTGCGTCGCGTCGTCGTAGGCCGCCTCGACGCGCTCGACGAACGCCTCGGCGTCCTCGACGGTGGTTTCGGGTGCGGCGTGACCCAGGAATTTCGAGCCCCGGATCTCGAAGGCGGCCTCGCCCCGACCGGCGAGGGTCCGGTAGGTCGCGTCCGGGTCGGTCATCGGTCTCTGCTCCGCGACGAACGGGGAAAAGCACTCGGATGCGGCGAGGTGTTGGGGCGTGTGTCGTGACGGGTGGGCCGGGGGCGTTGTGCTCCGGGGACGTGCGAGTGCCCGACGACGCCCCAGGCGGTGTTGTAAGCCATTGTAAGTGTTTGTAAGTCATTGTAAGCCACTGCGAGCCACGGGGTCCGTGGGCCGAGGTGGCTCCTCCAGGGAGCCGAGGGAGCGACTCCGGGGTGGACCGGCCGACGGTCGGGGAAGTCGGTGACCGCCTGGCCGCGGGAGGCAGGGCCGAACGGGGGCGTTCGGGGGTGTCCGGCCGACCCGGCGTGGCGGTCGACGTGACCGAAAACCGCCACGAGATACGCCCACAGCGGAGCCACAACGCAAGCCCGAAACGTTATCTTCCCCCCGTTCGCATTGCCGGACGAATGGTGTCGACGCAGCTGATAGAGGGCATCTACCTCGTCTTCAGCGCCGCGCTCGTCCTCGCTGGCCTGACGATGGTCGGCTACGCCGTCAAGGCGTACATCGACACCGAACGACCGGCGATGTTCTACCTCTCCATCGGTTTCACGTTCATCGTCGGGGCGGCCATCGCCACGACGTTCTCCGCGTTCATCGGCGACTTCTCGAACAGCCGGCTCCTGCTGACGGTCAACTACGGCATCACCACCATCGGCTACATCTTCGTCATCTACAGCGTCGTCGGCGTCGAGTAGCAGAGTCCAGCACCGACACTCCCCACCCTCGAAAGCCCTAGCTCAGCTCGACCTTGCGGACGTAGGGGATGGCCATGATCTCCGTGATGACGTCGCCGGGAAGCCGCTCGTCCGTGACGACGAACAGGCGCGGCTCGTCGGTGAACTCCGGGTCCTCGCTCACGGTCTGGCGGATGGAGATGCCGTGGTCGGCGAGGATGGTGGTGACGTTGGCGACGATGCCCGGCTGGTTCTCGTCCTCGACCTCGACGATGAGGACGGTCAGATCGAGCACCGGCGCGAGGTCCATCAGGCTCGGGATGGAGGAGATGTTCTGGAAGATGGGGCGCAGCTCGTCGTCCTCGAGGATGGCCTTGGTCGTCGAGTCGACTACGCGCCGGTCTACCCCCACCTCGCGGGCGATCTGCGTGTTCGGGATCTCGATACCGCCGGAGACGACCCTGCCCTCGTCGTTGACCGAGAACCCGCGTTCGAGCAGGAGCCGGATGACCGCCTGCTGGCCCGGACTCCGCTCGAACTTCTGCATGATTCGGTCGAACATCTGCGTTCTACCTGAAAGGGGGTCGGCGGTGACTTTAGTTGTGCGGTCGAGCGGGTCGTGCGGAGGGGTCGGTGAGAGAGACGCAGGTCCCGCTACGGTCGTCGCATCGACCACACGATTGCGACCGAGCATCCACTCAGCGGCCCCGGAGGTTAAGCCCCCGCCGCACCACGGCTCTTCCATGCGCGAACTCCGAACCTGCGACTTCTGCGACGCCGACCCCGTCGGCGTCTTCGAACCGCTCCCGCCCCGACTCGTCGCCGCACAGCAGCGGGTCGCGCTCTGTGCCGACTGCCGCGACACGCTACAGCGGGTGCTCGCCCCGCTCGACGCCGCGGACGGCGCAGATTCCGTAGACACCGCCGACACCACAGACGACGCCAACACCGACGCCACCGCGAACACCTCCAGGACCGACGACGCCGCGGAGACGACCGGAACCGACGACGCCGCAGACGACGAATCCGCGTCGACGTCGGCCACGGCCCCGACGTCCACCGACGACGAGACCACCGTATCGACTCCCGACGGCGTGACGATAGGGGACGCGACTGCGGGCGACGAACCGGCAGCTTACGGGCCGACCGACGACGCGGCCAGAGGCGCGGCCGCGGCGAGGGACGAAGCGTCGCCGGACGACGGGACTGGGCGCGTCGAGCGGCCGACCGGCTACGGGAAGGTCATCAGGCTGGTGCGGAACCGCGACGAGGCGCTCCCCCGCGGGGACCTCGAGGAGCTCGCGTCGAGCGCCTACGACCTGCCGGCCGACACCGTCCACCGGGCCGTCGACGCGGCCGTCGAGAACGGGGACCTGCAGGAGGTCGATGGGGCGATTCGCCCGCGCTAGAGCGCGCCCTTGGTGCTCGGGGTGTCCGAGCGCCGGTCGTCGAGGCGGGTCGCGTCGTCGAGCGCCCGCGCCGCCGCCTTGAACAGCGCCTCTATCTCGTGGTGGGCGTTCTGACCGGTCACCTCGGCGTGGAGGGTGAGCCCGGCGTGCATCGCGAGCGAACGCAGGAAGTGGCGGGTCATCACGCTCGTCAGCTCGCCCACCCGCTCCTGGGAGAACGAGCCGTCGAAGCGGAACAGCGGTCGGCCGCTCACGTCCACGACGATGCCCGCGACGGCCTCGTCGAGCGGCACCCGCCGGTCCGCGAAGCGGACGATGCCGCGCTTCTCGCCGAGCGCCTCCGCGAACGCCTCGCCCAGGACGATACCCACGTCCTCGACGGTGTGGTGGTCGTCGACGTCGAGGTCGCCGTCCGCCCGCACCGTCAGGTCGAAGAGGCCGTGCCGGGCGAAGCTCGCGAGCATGTGGTCGAAGAAACCGATGCCCGTCTCGACGGAGGCGTCGCCGTCGCCGTCCACGTCGAGTGTCACCTCGATGGCCGTCTCCGCAGTCTCGCGGGTGACGGCGGCTGTCCGGTCGGTCATGCCTGCTCCAAAACGCCCCGTGTACAAGGTGGTTGCGCCTCGTGCAATCCGGTTCCCGCCGTCCCGGCCACCCGTTCTTCTGCGCTACCGGCGCTCGGCCGGGACGCCCGGCAGCACGCCGGGCCGGAACACCGCGATCAGCCACAGCAGGACCACCAGGGCGAACGCGACGGTCGTCGTCACCGTCCACGCGCCCGTCCGGAACCGCCAGGCGAAGTAGGCGACGACCGGCAGCGAGAGGAGCACGGCCCGGGTGCGCCGCGAGAGCCCCGACGACGGCAGGTGCGGTCGGAGCGAGTAGGCCGCGCCGATCGCCACCAGCGTCGTCGCCATCGTCAGCAGCTCGTAGACCACGAGGACGCCCGGCAGCACCGAGGTGCTCACGGCGACCGCCGACCAGCCGACAAAGGAGAGGAAGAAGTACGCCAGCCCCCGGCGCAGTTCGTCGCCGAGGCGTGGGCGACCCCGCGCGGCGATGGCGTAGCCGCCGAACAGCAGCAGGCCGCCGAAGCTCCAGACGAACACCACGTAGCCCACGAAGGCCGCGAGCGGCACGTCGACGACCTGGCCGACCGCGGAGGCCACCAGCGCGAACGCCAGCCCCGCCGAACTCGTCGCCGCCAGTCTGTCGCGCATATCCCGAGCTACGACGTGTCAGCGAATAGTGGTTCCGGTGGCGGGGTCGCGTGGATGCGCACCTGGCGGGACGGGGCGGGGCAAGGTGGGGCAAGGTGGGGTAAGGTGGGGCAAGGCGGGGCGGGGCGGAGCGCGGTCGCCAGGCCCGCCGTGCGACGGTCTCCGCGCCCGCTGCGCGACTTCCACGCCCGCTACGCCACCGCGTCCATCGCCTCGCGGAGCGTGAAGTTGCCCTCGTAGAGCGCCGTGCCGACGACGACCGCCGACGCGCCCGCTCGCTTGCACGCGCGCACGTCCTCGACTGTAGCGACCCCCCCGCTCGCGATGACCGGGACGTCGACCGACGCGACCAGGGTGCGGATGGGCTCGGTCCGCACGCCCGCCTGCCGGCCCTCCACGTCGACGTTCGTGAAGAGGACGCCACCGGCGCCAAGATCCGCGTAGCGGGCGGCGGCTTCCGCCGGGGCGAGTCCCGTCCCCTCGGTCCAGCCCGAGACGACTACCTCGCCGTCCCTGGCGTCGAGGCTGACGATCACCGACCCGGGGTAGGATTCGCTTATCTCGCCGACGACGGCGGGGGTCTCGACGGCCGCGGTCCCGAGGATGACCCGGTCGACACCCCGGTCGAGCAGGGAGACGGCGTCCGCGGCCGTCCGGATGCCGCCGCCGAGCTGGACGGCCACGTCCACCGCGTCCACGATGTGCTGGACGGCGTCTGCGTTGACGCGCTCGCCCTCGAAGGCACCGTCGAGGTCGACCAGGTGGAGTGTGCGCGCCCCTGCGTCGACCCACCGCCGGGCCGCGGCCACGGGGTCGCCGTAGCGCGAGCCCGTACCGCGCTCGCCACCGACCAGCTGTACGACCTCGCCGCCCTCCACGTCCACGGCGGGGACGACCTCGAACGCCTCGAACATGGGCGACCCTCGGCGGGCGAGCCAGGTAAGCGGTCCGGTCCCGGTCGGCCGGTCTGCGGTTTCCCATCCGCCGGGATTGTACAGTTACGGAGGCGCAAACATCATCTTTTAACCTCCTGGCTCCGAGACACCCGTCGTGGTAAGCGTACTCCTCGTCGTCGGCTTGCTCGTCGCCATCTTCGTCGGGTTCAACATCGGTGGCTCGTCGACCGGTGTGGCGTTCGGGCCCGCGGTCGGGAGCAGGGTCGTCGGCAAGCTGGCCGCCGCCGCGCTGATGACCGGCTTCGCCGTCCTCGGGGGCTGGACCGTCGGGCGGAACGTCGTCCAGACGATGGGGGGCCAGATCGTCCCCGCGACCTACTTCACGCTCGCGGCCAGCGTCGCCGTCCTCTTCTTCGTGGGGCTCGCGCTGCTCATCTCCAACCTCTTCGGCGTCCCGGCGTCGACCTCGATGACCGCCGTCGGGGCCATCGCCGGGCTGGGCGTGGCGGTCGGGTCCCTCAACGAAGGCGTGATGCTCCGCATCGTCTCCTGGTGGCTCATCGCGCCCATCCTGGCGTTCTGGGTCTGTGCGGTCATCGGGCGCTACCTCTACCCCTACCTGGAGCACTACTTCGCCATCGACCAGTCCGACGGCCCCCTCTTCGAGTGGGGCCAGGTCGGCCCGGTGCGACTCCCGCGCCTCGCGGCGAACACGAGCCGCCGGGAGCTGGTCGGCAGCGCGTTCGTCGCCGGCATCGGCTGCTACATGGCCTTCTCCGCCGGGGCGAGCAACACCGCCAACGCCATCGCGCCGCTGGTGGGTAGCGACGCCGTCTCGATGAACGCCGGCATCCTCCTGGCCGGGGCGGCCATCGGGCTGGGCGCGTTCACCATCGCCCGGCGCACCCTCGATACGGTCGGCAACGACCTCACGGACCTGCCCCTGCTCGCCGCGCTGGTCGTCGAGGTCGTCTCGGCCAGCCTCATCACCTTCCTCTCGTACATCGGCATCCCGGCGAGCCTGGCGGTGAGCGCGACGATGTGCATCGTCGGCCTGGGCTGGGGGCGGGCGACCCGCACCGTCAGCGTCGCCCAGGTGGTCAGCGGCGAGAAGCACGCGGCCATGTCGGTCAACGCCCTCGCCGCGGAGCGCCAGGAGACCGTCCCGAAGATGGGCGAGGAGGACCCGAAGGAGCTCACTGCCGCCGATCTCTTCGACCCCTCGACCACCGGCCGCGTCATCGCCCTCTGGCTCTTGACGCCGTCGCTTTCGGCGGTGGCGTCCTACCTGGTGTTCACGTTCCTGCCGTTCTTCCCGAGCTGACAGGTAGGACGTTCGCGGGCCGAACAGGTTCGCGAGCCGGGAACCGTCCGTCAGACGCCGCAAACAGCAAGTTCTAACCGTGCGGGCGCAGAATGTCGAATGATGCCAACCGTCGAATACCTCAACTACGAAGTGCTGGACGACCACGGCTGGGAGATGGACGACGAGAACCTCTTCGACGAGGCCGCCGACGCGGGGCTCGACGACGAGGACTACGGCACCCTGGAGGTCAACCAGGGAGAGTACATCCTGGAGGCCGCGGAGGCACAGGGCTACGACTGGCCCTTCTCCTGTCGCGCCGGGGCCTGCGCCAACTGCGCGGCCATCCTCTTCGAGGGCGAGATCGAGATGGACATGCAGCAGATCCTCTCCGACGAGGAGGTAGAGGAAAAGGACGTCCGCCTGACCTGCATCGGCTCGCCGGCCACCGACGAGGTCCGGATCGTCTACAACGCCAAGCATCTGGACTACCTGCAGAACCGCGTCATCTGAACGAAAATCGTTCTCGTCGACTTTCCGTACTGGCCCTCCCGTTCTCCACGCACCCGCCTCCCGCCCCAGGCCAAAACCTATAACCCGACCAATCACACGCCTTGGAGTAGTGTTCGCGTCAGTTCCCGACCTGCTCCGCCTGCTCGCCGTGCCGGCGCTCGGCTGGGCCGCCTATCGCGACGTGCGGACCCGGCGCGTGCCCAACCGGCTCTGGACGCCGCTCGCGGCGCTCGCGGTCGTCCTCCTCGTCTGGGACGGCTACGCGGTCTGGGGTGACCCGTTCGCGCGGAACCTCTTTCTGATCCGCGTGGCGGTGAGCCTGCTCGTCATCGTGCCACTCGCCTACCTCTTCTGGCTGGCCGGCGGCTTCGGCGGGGCCGACGCGAAGGCGTTCATGGTGCTCGCGCTCCTGTTCCCGACCTACCCCACCTACCAGCTGTTCGGCACCGCGCTGCCGGTCGAGGCCACCCGCCTCGGCGTCTTCGCCATGACCATCCTCACGAACACGGTCCTCGTCGGCCTGGTCTACCCGCTCTCGCTCGTCGTCCGCAACGCGCTCGACGGGCAGTTCGCGCCGGCGATGGTCGTCGGGACGGTGGTGCCGACCGCGCACCTGCCCGAGACGCACGGCCGGCTGCTCGAGACCCCCGACGGGTTCACCAGGGGGGGCATTGACCTCGACGCCCTCCGCATGTACCTCCGGTGGCGCGGGGCGACGCTCGCCGACCTCCGGGCCGACCCCGGCCTGCGCGACCCCGCGACGCTCCCCCGGACCCCCAACGACCCGACCGACGGCGCGGTGGCCGTCGACGGCGGCGAGGTCGAACCAGCAGCCGACGCGACGGACCAGTCTGGTGAGAACGGAGCCGACGAGACCGACCGCGCGGCGACGCAACTCGCCGACGACCCGTGGGGGGCGGCGGCGTTCCTCGACGCCGTCGACGGCGGCGCCTACGGCACCACGCCCGGGTCGCTCCGGGCCGGCCTCGACCTGCTGGTCGAGCGCGACGCGGTCTGGGTGTCGCCGGGCATCCCCTTCATCGTCCCGCTGTTCGTCGGCCTGCTGGTCGCGCTCGCCTACGGCGACCTGCTCGTACCGCTCCTGGCGGCGGTCGGGCTGGTCATCTGAGGGGGTGGCGTACGCGTGTCCCTCCTCGCGGCGGGCGCCACGCCGGAGCCGTGGTGTCGTCGGTGCGACCGGCGCGGAAATATGGCGCACATCGAAGCATTCTTCGGCGTCGGCGAGAACGACCACGGGATGACAGCGTGGGACGGTCGTCCTGCGTCGGCGCACCGGGCGGGGTGCTGGAAGCGGGACGGGGTGCGCTAGTCAGATGCCTGCGCTCGCACTCGTCCTGGTGGTCGCGCTGGCGGCGGCGCTGTTCATGTCCTTCACGGTCGGAGCCAACAGCAACTCCGCGCCCGTCGCGCCGGCCGTCGGGGCGAACGCGCTCTCGGTGCTCCGGGCGGCGCTGCTGGTCGGCGTCGTGGCCGGTCTCGGTGCGCTCCTCCAGGGCGGGAACATCTCTGAGACCATCGGCCGGAGCCTCGTCACCGGCGTCAAGTTCACACCGCTCGCGGCGGCGGCGA
>Ga0209928_1000421_pt1 | contig 9315 bp, 9 predicted proteins | sample SalPonF2_B_D2_MG_FD_185727 | JGI IMG/M metagenome (GOLD analysis project Ga0209928, IMG submission 185727) | Salt pond soil microbial communities from South San Francisco under conditions of wetland restoration - Salt Pond MetaG SF2_B_D2_MG... ...
GCAGCGACGCGGCTCCTGGCCGGCCTCGCACTCTCCGATTCCCACGCCCACCCGTGACGGTCCTTCGACGTACTTTTTTTATCCCGACGGGCCGAAGGGCGGGGTATGCCCGGGAACGCTCCGGGCCGGTCACCGTCGGCACTGTTCGTCGGCCTCCTCGCCACCCTCCTCGGCGTCATCGGGCACTTTGTCTTCGGGTGGCGCTTCGGCGCGGACAGCGGGCCGGTCCCGGTGACGCTCGGCGTGCCGTTCGCCGTCGTCGCGGTCGGGTGGACGCTCTATCGGCGATTCTGACCGTTCGCGAGGTCCCACGCGATGGTGTCGCCGCCGCCCGAGGCTGCTCGGAGCGCCCACCGACCGCGAACCGCCGGGTTCGCGGACAGGTGTCCGGCACGGGTCGTGTGGTGCGGTCCGCTTCCGTGTCAGGACGTGGTCGCGTCTCGATGTCATTGATTCGTTGAGACAAGAATTCCCCTCGAAAGCAAGAATATATATTTATCAACTGACACTGCACTCGTCGGTCCATGAGTCTGCACGCGTCTCAGACTATCGCGGAATACTGTAAAGAAGCGGCCGGCTCCTACCTGCGAACGGTGTTCCATTACGACAACGGCGACCCCGAGACGCTGTTCATCCGTGACGACGTCGACGAGCAGTACGCCGAGGCGGAGCTGGCCCACTACTTCCGGCTGCTCTCTGCGACGGCGGCGGACGAGGGCGACCAGACGGACGCGCTCCACGTCGGCAACCACCACGGGACGCTCCGTCTGTACGACGACGCGCTCCTCCTCAACTTCCCGCAGGGTGACGGTATCGGGACGCTCATCGCGCTCGACCCCGAGGCGGGCCGCGAGATAGCGACGTTCGTCACCCGGTGTCTGGCACGGCTCCACGAGTCCTCGGAGCAGGAGATTCAGAACGCACCCGACTGGGACTGGCTGTAGGATGCGGGGAGAACGGGTGTCCGTTCGGGGAACTCACTGCTATTCGACCGGGGCGGTCGTTCGTTCGCGGACTCATCGATTGCGGATTTGAACCGACTGGAGACGTTCCTGCTCGCCTCACTTCGTTCGGCTGCGCGGGCGTGCGACTCCCGGGGTTCAAATCAGCGCCCACTTCACGCTGGTCGCGGAGAGGAAACTCCGCGACCGAGCACGCGAGAAGTGGGCCAATGCGGATTTGAACCGCAAACCTCCACCTTATCAGAGTGGCGCTCTACCTGATTGAGCTATTGGCCCGAAGACGCACGTTACCGTACTGCCCGAACACTGTTTAAGCGTTTCCTTTCGGCACCCCCTCGGGCGGTCCAACCTCCGGCGGTCCGTCACCGGTCGTCGTCCTCGAAGTCGATGTCGTAGGCGTCCGAGCCGAGGTCGTAGGTGTCCTCTGCGCCGGCCGAGTTCGGGCCGAACCCGCCGCTCCCACCGGTGGGGCCGTCGTTCGGGAAGCCGAACGTGTAGACGTTGCCGGTGGCGAAGCCGCCTGTCTTCTCGTCGAGGTACGGGACGAGCGCGAAGCGCTTGAGCAGCCGCCGGACGACGTAGCGCGTCGGCGGGACGACCAGCAGGAAGCCGACCGTGTCGGTCACCAGCCCCGGCGTGAGCAGGAACGCGCCGGCCACGAGCAACAGCCCCCCGTCGATGACCTCGTCCGTCGGCGGGTCGCCGCGCTCCATCGACGCCTGGATCTTCCTGAGCGTGTGTCGCCCCTCCGCGCGGACGAACAGCATGCCGACCAGCGCCGTCGCCACCACCAGCACCACCGTCACCTGCCAGCCGAGCAGGCCGGCGAACACGACGAGCAACAGCGCGTCGGCGAGCGGGATGAGCAGGAGCGCCACGAGCCATCGCAACATGGGCCAACGTGGGTGGTCAGCGCGGTAAAGTCCTTCGGGTAATCGAAGCGCTTTCCCGCCGCGGCGCGAACGCCGTCCCATGGACCCATCCGCCGAGCGGACGAAGGTGGTCTGGCGGGAGTGGGACCCGACCGCGTTCGCGGCGGCACGCGAGCGTGGCTGTCCCGTCCTGCTCTCGCTGTCGGCCCGGTGGTGTGGCTGGTGTCACGCGATGGACCGCGCCACCTACGACGAGCCCCGGGTCGCCGCGAACGTGAACGACGACTTCGTGCCGGTCCGGGTCGACGTCGACCGTCGGCCCCGCGTCCGCGAGCGCTACAACGTGGGCGGGTTCCCCTCGACGGTGTTCCTCACGCCGGACGGCGAGGTGCTGACCGGCGCCACGTACCTCGACGCGGACGGCATGCGCCAGGTGCTCGACCGCGTTCGCGAGCGGTGGGACGAGTCGGGCACCGACGCCGGTCGCGTCCCCCGGGCGCTCCGCGAGACCGACGCCCCCCGGGCTGCGGTCACGGTGGACGTCGAGCGGCTCGTGGCCGGCCAGCTCACCGAGCAGTACGACGACGCCCACGCCGGCTGGGGGACCGACGTCAAGTTCCCGCTGCCCGACGCAATCGAGTTCGCGCTCAAGCGCGAGCGGGCCCAGGCGCTCGCGACCCTCGACGCCATCACGGCGCACCTCTACGACGACGCGGCGGGCGGCTTCTTCCGCTACGCCGGTCGCCGCGACTGGTCGTCTCCCCAGCGCGAGAAGCTCCTCGGCCTCAACGCGCGGCTCGTCGGGGCCTACGCCAGCGCCTACCTCTCGACCGGCGACGACGCCTACCTCGACCCGGCGCGCGGGACCGTCGAGTACCTCACGTCGACGCTCTGGACGGGCGACGCCTTCGGCGGGAGCCAGGAACCAGTACCGGCCGACCACCGCCCGGACGCGGCCCGGGCGACCGGAGCCGACCCGCCCATCGGCGGGACCGCGTTCGCCGACGCAAACGCGAACGCGGCGACCGCCCTGCTCGCCCTCTGCGCGTACACCGACGACGAACACGCCCGTCGATACGCGGCGCGGACCCTCGCGTTCATCGACTCGCGGCTCGTCGCCGACGGCGTCGTCACCCACTTCGAGGGGAGCGACTCGACGTGCCTGCTCGCCGACCAGGCCGCCGTCTGCCGCGCGTTCACGACGGCCGCGCAGGTCCTCGACCCGGCGTACGTCGGCGCCGCCCGGACCGTCGCCGACGCGACCGTCGAACGCCTCGCCACGGACGGGGTGTTCGTGGACGGCCCAGCCGACGGGCCCGGCCTGCTCGACCGCCCGCTTCGCCCCATCGACGAGAACGCGGCGATGGCGAACGCGCTGGTGGACCTCCACGCGCTCACCGGAGTGGGGGAGTACCGCAACCGGGCCCTGGACGCTGTCGGCGCGTTCGCGGGCGCGGCCGACCGCATGGGCGTGCAGCTCGCGGGCTACGCGACGGCGGCCGCGCGCGCCGTTCGCCCACCCCTGCGCATCGCAGTCGCCGACGAGCCCGGGAGCGACCTCAACCGCGCTGCGCTCCGGATGGCCGACCACGAGAAGGTCGTCGTCCCCCGTGCCGCCGAGCACTTCCCCGACGAGGACTACGAGCCGGGCCGCGCCTACGTACTTTCTGGCGACGACGTCTCGGCCCCGGCCGCGACCCCGACCGAGCTCGCCGACCGCGTCTCCGCCTCGGCGGGCTGAACGGCCCCGTAAACCGCCGGTGAGTTTATACCTGGTCTCTCCGAACGGACCGGCATGGCGAGTCTGAGCGACCTCGGGCTGTCCGAGTACGAGGCCCGCGTCTATCGCGCGCTCCTCGACACCGGTCCGGCAACCGCCAAGGAGTTGTCACACGCGAGCGAGGTGCCGATGGGGCGCATCTACGACGTGCTCAACGGCCTGGAGTCCCGGCACCTGGTGCGGAGCCAGACCGCCAGCCGGCCGAAGAAGTACATGGCCGTCGAGCCGAGCACGGCGCTCGACCGGCTGCTGGAGGAGAAGCGCCGCGAGCTCGACGAGCGTGCCGAGCAGTACGAGGCCGTCGTCGAGCAGCTCCAGCGGGACCTCGACGCCCCCGAGCCGGTCGGTGACGAGGGCTTCTGGACCGCCGCGCTCGGGCCGGACGAGTCGCTGACGCTCTTCCTGGAGCGACTGGACGCCGCCGAGGACCGCATCATCATGATCGCCAGCACGCCAGCGGCGGGCTTCGACCTGAGCGCCGTGAGCGACCGCGTCGGCGACCACCTCGAATCGGCGCTCGACCGCGGCGTCACCGTCCAGGTGCTGGTCTCCCGGGACCTGGCCGTCACCGTCCCGGCGAGCGTGGGCGAGCGGTACAACACCCTCGCGGCGAGCGACGGCTTCTCGCTCCGGGTGACCGACGACGTCCACGGGAGTTTCACGCTCATCGACCGGGCGGAGGTCTGCATCGAGGTGGCGAACCCGCTCGACCCCGGCGAGGCGTTCGCGCTCATCGACCTCAAGGACCCCTCCTTCGCGAGCGACGTCTTCGAGGAGTTCGAGCCGCGGTGGGAGGCCGCGACGCCGCTGTAGTCGGGAGAATAACTTGCGCTGTCGGGTCGCTCGCTCGCCCGTTCGGTGTTCGCCGGTTCAGCGCTCGTTGACTTCCCGGCGCAGGTCGGCCAGCGTGGCGATGCGCTCGGCGTGCGCGTTGTGCTGGTGGATGGACTCGTCGTTCGACTGCTTCATCGTCACGACGGTCTCGTCGTCGAGCTCGGGGAAGGCGTCGACGACGCCCTCGGCCATCGCGCGCACGCAGTCCTCGACGAACCGGGCGTTGGCGTGGGCCCGGTAGGTCATGTGGTCCTCGTCCGGGCGCTTCGCGAGGTTGTAGATGCGCGCGCTCATCGAGTCGCGGGCGATCTCGACGAGGTCGATGAGGTCGACCTCGGGGCGTCCCGCGGTCTCGACGGTGAGCGTGGCGTGGCCGCGCTGGGAGTGGCCCGCCTGGGGAACCTCGTGCAGGAACTCGGCGACCTCGGCCTCGTCGACCCCGAGGTCCCCGAGCTTCTCGCGGGCGCGCTCCTCCATCATCCCCTGCGAGCAGGGACAGACCGTCATCCCAGTGACCCGCGCGCCGATCTCCTCGCGGGTCGGCTCGCCCTCGGCGGCGCGGGCGCTGGCGACGATGTCGACGGTCCCCTGGGTCGGGCGGTCGCTCTCGGGCGTCCTGGTCGAGAGGACGAGTTCGGCCTCCATCGAGACGGTCGCCTGCGAGGTGTACTCGTGTTTCTCCAGGAGGCGCTCGGCTGCCTCGCCGCAGACGTCCTCGACGCGGTAGGCCGGCTGGCTCACCGCCGACTCGAGGGTCTCGTCGATGACCTCCATGTTCCGGCTCATGTCGATGCCCTTCCGCCGGCTCGGGAGGTCGACGAACACCTCGAACTCGGCCATCAACACGATGGGTCGCCGGTCGTCGCGGGCGAGCTTTACCAGTTTCTCGACGCCGGTGACCCCGACCTGGCTCAGGCCGACGGTCACGTCCGGCTCCGAGGCCTGAACGTCCGGCAGCTGGTGGCTCATCGGCTGTGCTTCGGTCGGCGCGCGATTAGGCCTTTCCCTTCCGGTAGGTCACTCGAGCTTGCCGAGCGCGCCGAAGAACTCCAGGCCGGGGCCGGCGACCCGTGCCGGCTCCGGCGCCGCGCCGAGGTGGACGATGTCGGGCGTCTCGACCCGCACCCGGTCGCGGCCGTCGCTGACGACGAACGCGTGTGGCGCGTCGTCCGCCCGGATCGTGATAACGGCGTCCTGTCGGACCAGGAGGGGGGGCATCGCGTCCACCGGGGCCATCGGCGAGACGACGAACCCGGCCACCCCGGGCTGGACCAGCGGCCCGCCCTCGCTCAGGTTGTAGGCGGTGCTGCCGGTCGGCGTCGCCACCAGCAGGCCGTCGGCGTGGCTCGCGACGTAGAGGTCGCCGTCGATCCTGACCTCGACGCTCAGCCCGTGGCCGTGCCCGCGCTGTGGCCCCTGCACGACGACCTCGTTCAGCGCGGGGGCGAGCGACCAGCCGGCGTCGCCGCGGGCCTGGAGACGCGGCACGGTGGTCGAGCGGACGGCCCCGGTCTCGCGGAACCGGCGCACCTCGGCCCGGACCGCGTCGATGGCCTCGCCCGGGGCGACGGCGTTGAGAAAGCCCACCTCGCCCAGGTTCACGCCGAGGACCGGCACCGTGTCGGCGCCGTGTGCCGCGTAGAGGAAGGTGCCGTCCCCGCCGATGCTGACGACCAGGTCGCAGTCCGCGAACTGCTCGATGGCCGTCCCCGTGACGTCGAGCGCGTCGGCCGTCGCCTCGTCGACGACGACCGCCACACCTGTCTCGGTCAGCGTCTCCCGCACGTCCGCGGCGAGGTAGGCCGCGTGGGCGTTCCCCTTCTGGGCGACGATGCCGACTCGCATACCCCTACGAGGTCGCTCCCGGGCAAAAAGCGCCACGTTCCCGCCGGGGAAAGCTCTATGGCGCCCGCCTGCGCGCTTTCGACAATGACCGCGTGTACGTGCCGGCGACAGGTGGTGGTCGTCCGTGGCCGATGAGGACGAGGACTGGTTCGAACGCGCGCTCCGAGAGGACGAGGAGGAATCGACAGACGACACGCCGACGGACGGGGACGCAGCCGACGCCGACGCGACGACCGACACGGACGAGGCGACAGACGGCCCGGGTGGGTCCGACGATGTTCCGGAGACCGACGAAGAAGCCGCCAATCCGTTCACATCATCGGGGGACGAGCGAGACAGCGACGAAGCCGGCGAGGCCGAGGACGGCGACGGCAATCCGGGTGTGGTGGAGGACGAGGCGGCCGTCGCCGACGTGACGGACGACGACGCGGCCACCGGCGACGACCCGTTCACCGATGGACCGGGCTTCGCGGACGCGATGGACGCGGCCCCGGACGCCGGCAGCGGCTCGGAGGGCGACGACCTCTTCGAGGAGGACTTCGCCGACGCACTGGGTGGTGACGACCCCGGCGGCGGCTTCGGGTTCGACCTCGGCGACGGCGGGGGCGGCTCGCTCGGCGGTGGTGGCGGGTTCGACGAGGGCGAGTTCGACGACGAGGAGTTCGACTCCGATATCCCCCGCATCAAGCTCGGCATCGAGGGCCTGGACAGCATGATCCAGGGCGGCGTCCCGGAGCGCAGCCTGATGGTCGTCATGGGCTCGGCCGGGACCGGCAAGACGACCTTCGGCCTGCAGTTCCTGAACGAGGCGCTCGAATCCGATGAGAACGCCGTGTTCGTCACGCTGGAGGAGACCCGTCAGCGCATCCTCTCGACGGCCGACGAGAAGGGCTGGGAGTTCGAGCGCTACGTGGAGGAAGACCGCCTGGCGGTCATCGACCTGGACCCCATCGAGATGGCCAACAGCCTCACCAGCATCCGAAACGACCTGCCGGTGCTCATCGAGGAGTTCGGGGCGACCCGGCTGGTGCTCGACTCCGTCTCGCTGCTGGAGATGATGTACGACGACCAGGCCAGCCGGCGCTCGGAGATCTACGACTTCACCAGGAGTCTCAAGGAGGCCGGCGTGACGACGATGCTCACGAGCGAGGCCAGCGACGACAATCCGTTCGTCTCCCGGTACGGCATCATCGAGTACCTCGTCGACGCCGTGCTGGTCCTTCGATACGTCCGCCCCGAGGACTTCCGCGAGACCCGCCTCGCCGTCGAGATACAGAAGATCCGCGACGCCAACCATTCCCGCGAGACCAAGCCCTACGAGATCACCAACTCCGGCATCTCGGTCTACCGGCAGGCCAACATCTTCTGACGCCCGACCGGGCGAGCGGGTTCCGCATGGGGCTGTACGCGTTTGTAACTGTTTGTAATCCTGTGTGAGTCATTGTAACCGCCGGAAGCGACCGCCGTCCGACCGTTCGTGCGCGAACCGGGCCCCTCCGCTCCCCACAAACCGGGACCCTGGTGGAATTTTAAATACGAGGACGCGGCCACACGGCGTATGCTCCGACGATCCGCCGCGAATCGGCTCAGCGGGTGCGTGGCACACCGTTTCGCGGGACGCGTGGGACGACCGACGCCGCGCCCGTAGTGGTCGTCTCCCGATGCCGCGTGTCACCTGTCCGCCCCGACCGATTCCCGCTCAGCGGACGACCGTGACGGGAACCGGCGAGCGCCGCACGACGGCCTCGGCGACGCTCCCGAGGAGGATGCGCGTCACGCCCGAGCGACCGTGACTGCCCATGACGATCTGGTCCATGTCGTGGTCCTCGACGTAGTCGATGACCGAGCGCGCCGGTCGGCCGTGCTCGAGGTGCGTGGTCAGGTCGACGCCGCGTTCCCGGGCCGTCTCCTTGGCCTCGACGAACAGCGCCTCTGCGTCCGCCTTGGCCCGTTCGTACCACTCCTCCGAGTAGCCGGGGAGCGTCGCCCGTGCCGAGAGCCCCGCGTCTATCGGGTCGATGACGTGTAGCACGGTCACTCGCACGTCGTCGAACTCCGAGAGCGCGTAGTCGAGCGCCGTCCACGCCTGCTCGGAGTCGTCCATCGGGACGAGCACGTGCCTGGTCATGCCCCCCGCTTCGTACCCGCCAGGGATAAGCGTTGGCGGGCGGAGAGCGACGGCCAGAGCGCACCCGGGTCTCGCGGACCCAGCGTCGTCTCTACTCCCGTCCGTGCCGGGTGAGACAGGTGCTCAGCCCCGTTATCTCGACCGGGTCCGAGTTGTCCGGCGAGTAGACCACCATCTGTCCTTTCTCCATGTAGGGGACCTTCCCCTCCAGGTTCGCGGGGATGTTGACGCTCCGGATGGCGTCCTCGTCGCCCAGGTTGAGCACGACCTTGGTGTTCACCTGCTTGAAAACCGCCTCGGCGATGTCCTGGGGGTCCTGGGTGATCAGAAAGAGGCCCAGTCGCTCCTTTCGACCCTGCTTGGCCGCCTCGGTGAACTTGCCGATGACCTTCCGGGCCTGGACGCTCTCGGCGTCCGCGAGGAAGTTGTGCGCCTCGTCCATGCCCAGCACGATGGGGGTCTCCTTGATGCGGTCGTATCGTGGGTCGTTCGAGAGCTTCTGGTCCACGACGAGGCTGGCGACCGCCAGGACCACCGTCTCGGCGGCCCGACTGTCGTTGATGTGGTAGGTCGGCACCACGGACAGCCGCCCCGGCCGGACGAACTGGGAGACCAGGTCGGTGATGGGACGGGCGTCCTGGTCGAAGACGCCCCGCGGCATCGCGTAGACCCGGCGCTTGACCGCGTCGAAGGTCGCCTCGTGGACCCGCCCGCTCTCGTCCAGGTCCTCCCGGAGCGCCACGTCGTCGAGAAAGCGGCGGAACTCGTCGTAGCGTCCCCCGTCGCCGTGCTCGTCGAAGAAGCGCCGGAGCAGGTAGGTGAGCGCGCCGTACTGGTTGTCGTTCAACTGCGCGCCGGCGACCAGCCACGGTCGGTGCCGGACCATCGAGAACG
>Ga0209928_1000427_pt1 | contig 9287 bp, 5 predicted proteins | sample SalPonF2_B_D2_MG_FD_185727 | JGI IMG/M metagenome (GOLD analysis project Ga0209928, IMG submission 185727) | Salt pond soil microbial communities from South San Francisco under conditions of wetland restoration - Salt Pond MetaG SF2_B_D2_MG... ...
CTCGCCCCGGCAGCGCCAGAAGATGCAGCGCCTGCGCAAGTGGAACGAGCGCTTCCGCACGCGCGACTCGAAGGAGCGCAACTTAAAGCAGGCGCTCGGCGAGATCGACCGCATGGCCAGCGCCCTCGGCCTCCCCGACACCGTCCGCGAGACGGCGTCGGTCATCTACCGGCGGGCGCTCGACGAGGACCTGCTGCCCGGTCGCTCCATCGAGGGTGTCGCCACGGCGTCGCTGTACGCGGCCGCCCGGCAGGCCAACACCCCCCGGAGCCTCGACGAGGTGACCAACGTCAGCCGCGTCGAGAAAGACGAGATCGCCCGCACCTACCGCTACGTCGTCCGCGAGCTGAAACTCGAGGTCCAGCCCGCCGACCCGGCGAGCTACGTCCCGCGCTTCGCCTCGGAACTCGGGCTCTCGGAGGAGGTCCAGCGCCGCGCCCGACAGCTCCTGGAGAGCGCCAGGGAGGCCGGCGTCCACTCCGGTAAGAGCCCGGTCGGCCTCGCGGCCGCCGCGGTCTACGCGGCCTCCCTCCTCACCAACGAGAAGGTCACGCAGAGCGAGGTCAGCGAGGTGGCCAACATCAGCGAGGTCACCATCCGCAACCGCTACCACGAGCTCCTGGAAGCCGAAGGCGACCTCTCCATCGAGGCGTAGGGTCTCCAGCCACCCGGCTTTTTTCCGGATGCGGTTCCGGTTGCTGCACGGAGAGCGGGGACGACGGCTACTGGATAGCTCGGCCCCGGCGACCCGGTTCCGCTACTCGTCGAGTCTTGACTCGACGTACCTGGTCACGTGGTCGTCCATCCGACGCTTGAACCCGGCCTGCCGGGCCAGGCGGTCGAGCTCTCGCGAGACGAGACTCCCGTACTGGACGGCGGTCTTCCCGCGGGTCGCCACGGACTTGGGCACGAACGACCGTGCCGCGCGTCTGAACGCGACCTTCCGCTCGCCGCTTTCGCTCACGAGCAGGGGGCCCGGCAGTTGGAGGGCGACTCGTACCACGCGGTCGTAGAGCAGCGGCGCGACAGGTTCGACGCCAGCCGCCCGGAGCGCGAGGACGTCACGTTCGAGCTGGTTCGGCAGGGTCAGCACCATCTCTCGACGCGCGCCGCGGACGGTGTCGGCCGCGACCCGGTCGTCCCCGGGCGCGCCCGCTATCTTCGCGTAGCCCCCGAACAGCTCGTCGGCTCCCTGCCCGACTGCCAGCCTGTCGTAGCCGTCCGCTGCGGCGCGCTCGCCGACGAGGTAGAGCGAGAGCGCGATGCTCACGTCCATGGCGTTCGTCCGGTAGATGGCGCGCGCGACCCGGGGCACTGCCGCCTCGATATCGGCCGGCGTTATCTCGCAGACGCGGAGATCGCGGTCCCGGCTCATCTCCCGGGCCGCGTCCCTGGCCGCGTCCACGTCACGACAGCCCTCCACCCCGACTACGTAGCGTGGCGCGTCGACCCCACTCGCGACGACGGCGGAGTCGACGCCACCGGAGAACGCCACGGCGAGGCCCGACGAGTCCACGTCGGACAGCGACTGCTCGATGGCCGCGCGGAGGTCCTCGACGAGCGCCGCCTCGTCGGAGCGGGGGTCGGGGTCGGGCAGTGACCAGACCGTCTCGGTGACGCCGTCGGCGTAGACGGTTCCGGGTGGGAGCCGGACCGGATCGTCGAGGTCCTGTGGGCGGTCGCTCCACTGGTCAGTCTCGGCGTCTACGAACAGCGGGTTCCGACCCAGGACGTCTCTGACCAGTCGCCCGTCCGGGAGCTCGCCGGCGAACCCGGCGGTCCCCGACAGGGAATCACCCGTCTCGATGGCCCGCGCGACCAGGTCGGCGGGCGCACCGTAGATCATTCGAAAACCGTCGAGACGCGCGTGAGGACCCGTCGTTTCACCCCGCCCGCGGCCTGACGGAAGCTGATGCGCCAGGGCGTGCGTTTGCCCTCGACGGCGGTCCGGCCGGACCGGATGGCGTCGAGGATCCCCTCGACGGAGTGGTCGTCGGTCTCGAGCTGCGTCGGTGCCTGCCCGATCATCTCGCAGATGTGGGCGTCGCTCCCGGCGGTCATCGGCAGACCGCGCTTGCGGGCGAAGCGCTCGGCCCGGCGGTTCGCCAGCCCGGTGAGCAGTCGCGAGTTGTACGCCTCGATGGCGTCGGCGCTCGCGAGTTCGGCCGCCGAGATGTTGGGCGCGACGCCGCTCCGGGACTTCTGGAACGGGTGGGGCACGACGGCCAGCCCGTCGGCCTCGCGGATCCGTTCGACCGTCTCCATGAACGGGAGCCCTTTCGGGATGCGCTCGCGCACGCCGAGTGCGAGCACGTGCCCGTCGGCGCTGGTGACCTCCATGCCGGGGATGCCGATCAGGCCGTAGTCCGGGGCCTTCTCGGCGGCGGCGAGGCTGGCGTCGATCTCGTCGTGGTCCGTGACGGCGAGTGCGTCGAGACCGACGGCTGCCGCCTGTTCGAGGAGCATCTCGACCGGGTCCCGGCCGTCGTAGGACAACGACGAGTGGGCGTGTAGTTCGACCGACAGCACGTGTGTCGGTAGACGGGGACGGGGGAAAAGCACCTCGGTTTCCCGTGTTCGGCATCGTTTCGCCCGCACGTGGCCGTCTCTCGACGCTCGTTTTGCCTCCACCTCGATGCCCAGGCCGTCGTTTGCCCCCCGATCCGGCAGTAACGCGGGGTCGCTGGCGGATCGTCGACACGCCGGTTACGTATAGCGTCATATGGTGTACAAGTCGTCCAGCGCCCACTCTTTCCTGTCCATTTTCTGCCATTCCACGCACTTTTACCCCCTCGAGTCCAACGACGGGCCAGTGACGACCGGCACCGAGACGCTTGCCCGCCCGACGGCCGCCGAGGTCCACGAGTTCGCCGGACGAGCCCACGAGAACGGTGCCCTCCTGACCGTTTTCGGTCGCTGCTCCGTCGAGTACGTCGGCGCCGCCGAGAGTCACCTCTCGACAGGTGACCGACACGTGATGGTGAAGCCCGACGGCACCGTCCTCGTCCACACCGACGAGGGCCAGCGCCCGGTCAACTGGCAGGCTCCGGGCGGTTCGCTCCGGTTCGCGGCCGACGAGGGCTTCCGGGTCGTCGGCGAACGGGGGGACACCCGGCTCGTGATCGACTTCGAGATGGTCCAGCGGGCGTCGTCGTTCGCCGTCACCGACCGGGGGGAGTTCTCGGTCCGCGGGACGGAGGCCGACCTCAAAGCGCGCGTGCTGGACGAGCCCGAACTCGTGGAGCGCGGGTTCAGACCCCTCTCGACCGAGCGTCCGACCGCCGCCGGGCCGGTGGACGTCTACGGACAGGACGCGGACGAGACGCCGGTCGTCGTCGAGCTCAAACGCCGTCGGGCGGGTCCGGACGCAGTCGGGCAGCTCACGCGTTACGTCGAGGCCCTCGACCGAGACCTCCACGCCGACGCCGAGATACGGGGGATACTGGTCGCCCCGTCGGTCACGAACCGTGCCCGGCAGCTACTGGCCGAGCGCGGGCTGGAGTTCGTCCCACTGTCCGCCACCCCGGACGATCAGTCCTCGAGTCGATCGCGGAGCCGGTGAAGCAGCGTGAGCGCTTCGAGCGGCGTCGTGTCCGCGAGGTTCACCGCCCGGAGCTCGGCGGCGACGGTCCCGGCAGCCTCGTCACCGGTCGGCTCCGTCCCTGCCGCCGCTGGGGGTTTCTTCTCGCGCTCGGCTGGCGAATCTCGTTCGCCGTCGGACGCTGTCTCCGTCCCGACGAGAAGCTTCCGGGACCGCTCGACGACAGCGTCGGGGATTCCCGCGTCGCCCGCCACCTCGACGCCGTAGGAGGCCGTCGCCGGGCCCGGCGAGACCTCGTGCTCGAAGACGACTTCCTCCCCCCGCTGGTCGGCGTCGAAGTGGCAGTTGTAGACACCGTCGAGCTCGTCGGCGACCGCGGTCAGCTCGTGGTGGTGAGTGGCGAAGAGCGTCCAGGCACCGACCTCGTCGTGGATGTACTCGGTGACGGCCTGTGCGATGGCCAGTCCGTCAGCGGTGCTCGTCCCCCGCCCGACCTCATCGAGGAGGACCAGCGAGCGCTCGGTCGCGCCGCCCAGGATGTCGGCGAGCTCGGTCATCTCGACCATGAACGTCGAGCGGCCCCCGGCGATGTCGTCGCTCGCGCCGATGCGGGTGAACACCCGGTCGACCAGCTCGATGCGCGCCGACGCCGCCGGGACGAAGCTGCCGATCTGGGCCATGACGACGGCGAGCGCGACCTGCCGCATGTACGTCGACTTTCCGCTCATGTTCGGTCCGGTGATGACCGCGAACGGTCCGTCCTCGTCGAGGTGGACGTCGTTCGGGACGAACGACTCCCGGGTCCGCTCGACGACGGGGTGGCGCCCGCCGACGACGTGGATGCCGTCGCCCCCGAGTCCGGGCCGCGCGTAGTCGTACCTGGCGGCGACCTCCGCGAGCGCGACCAGCACGTCCAGCTCGGAGAGCGTGGCGGCGAGCGCCTGGACGCGCTCGGACTCGGCGGCGACCTCGGTCCGCACTTCGCGGAACAGCCGGTGTTCGAGGTCGTCTGCCCGCTGTGTGGCCCGGACGATCTCGTCCTCTCGCTGTTTCAGCTCGGGGGTGTAGAAGCGCTCTGCGTTCTTCAGCGTCTGCCGGCGCGTGTACTCGGCCGGCACCCGGTCGAGGTTGGGGTCGGTCACCTCGATGTAGTAACCGTGGACCCGGTTGTACCCCACCTTCAGCGAATCGATGCCGGTGCGTTCTCGCTCGGCGGCCTCGAGGTCGTCGATCCACCGTTTGCCCGAGCGCTCCGTCGCTCGGAGCTCGTCGAGTTCGTCTCTGTAGCCGGGCTGGATGAGGCTCCCCTCGGTTATCTCAATGGGCGGGTCCTCGCGGATGGCCCGACCGATCAGGTCGCGGACGTCGGCCATCTCGTCCAGTCCCGCGCGCAGTTCGCGGAGCTTCTCGCAGTCCACGTCTGCCAGCTCGTCGACCAGCGCCGGCACGACGTCGAGTGTGGTCAAAAGCGACCGCAGGTCGCGGGCGTTCGCCCGGCCGCGCGAGACGCGACCGATGAGGCGTTCGAGGTCGTAGACCGACCGGAGATAGTCGTGAATGCCCTCGCGGGTCTTCACGCCCTCGATGAGTTCCTCGACGGCGTCGAGTCGCCGTTCGAGCGGCTCCCGGTCGACGAGCGGCCGGCGGAGCCACGCCTTGAGACGCCGGCTCCCGAGCGCGCAGGCGGTCTCGTCGAGGACGTCGACCAGCGCCGTGCCGGCGGCGCCGTGGACGGCGCGCCGCTCGAACAGCTCCAGACTCCGCAGCGCGACGGCGTCGAGCAGCATGTACTCCCGCGGGTCGTACCGGGTGAGGTGGTTGAGGTAGTCGAGGTGCCCGTCCTCGCCGCCCCGGGTGTACTCGGCGTAGGCCAGCAACGCCCCGCAGGCCCGGACCTCCGCTGGGCCGGCCAGGAGGTCCGCCGGGTCGCCGAAGTACGCCGCCACGCGCTCGCGTGCGGCCGCCGCCTCGAAGGCGCTCGGGTCGTACGGGCTGACCATGCACTCGTCGTCGAAGAATTCGGTGGTCGCGGCCGGGCCGACGATGGCCTCGGCCGGGGCGAACCGCTCTACCTCGTCGTGGACGACGGCCGGGCGGCACGCGCTCGTCGCCACGAACTCGCCCGTCGAGACGTCCAGCATGGCGAGCCCGTACTCGCCGTCGTCTCCGTCACGGTAGTCCTCGTCGCCGCCGTCGTCGGGGCTCACTCCCCGCGTGAGACAGGCGACGTAGTTGCTGTCGACCGTCTTCAGCAGCTCGTCCTCGGTGAGCGTGCCGGGCGTGACGATGCGGGTGACCGCCCGGTCGACGACGCCCGTCGCCTCCGCCGGGTCCTGGACCTGGTCGGCGACGGCGATCCGGTAGCCCGCGTCGAGAAGCGTATCGATGTACGACGCCGCGTTGTCCACCGGGATGCCGGTCATCGGGTAGCTCCCGGTGCTGTCCTCGCGCTTGGTCAGCGTGAGCTCGCAGAGCCGCGAGACCGACTCCGCCGCCTCGCAGAACGCCTCGTAGAAGTCGCCGACCTGGAAGAGCACGAGCGAGTCGTCGTAGCGCGCACAGAGCTCGAAGTACTGGCTCATCATCGGGGTGAGCTCATCGGCGTGGGCGGCCATCTGCTCCGGCGGTCCGAGCGCCGCGTCCATGCGCCGGGGGACGCATTCGAGGAAGTTATGCCCTCTGGATGCCGGCGGGCTACCCGCGACGGCGGAGCGCCAGGAGCGCGGCGGCGAGCAGCGCCAGGAGGGCGACGGGGACGCCGAAGCCGGGCTGGCCGCCGCCGCTCACCGCCGGGAACGAGTTCGCCTCCTGGCTCTTCCCCGTCACGGTGAGCGCCTTCGTCCGGTCGCCGACGCTGACGTTGTAGGTGCCGGGCGCCGAGACCCGCCGGACGAACCTGACGTCGCGCGTCTCGCCGGGTTGGAGTGTCACCTGCCGGCTGGCGACGACGGTGCCGAACATGTGTAGTTTCAGGGTGTACCGGCCCTCGATTCCGCCGGCGTTCGTCACCGTCGCGGTGACCGCGACCGGGCTGTCGGTCGCCACCGTCGTCCGGTTGAGCGAGGGGCCCGTCACCTGGAAGACCGCGGCCTGCTGGACGGTCAGGTTCCCCAGCTCGTCGCCGCCGACGGCGACGTCGTACTGGCCGGGCGATTCGACCGGCTGCCGGAACGTCACGTCCGCGGTGCCGTGTGCGGGGAGCGTCACGGTCCGGGTGGCGACGGTCCGCCCGTCGAGCGTGAGGTTCACGGGGACCGACGTTCGACTGTCCAGGAGGTTGAACAGCGTCGCGTTCACCGTGGCGTTCCGCCCCTGGGCGATCTGCGAGGCGGCGAGCGAGCTGTCGACGACGGTGTACGAGCGGTCGGTCCCAACCGCGAGCGACGAGAGGCTGTCCGTGTGCGCCCTGAGACGGACGAAGCTCCCGCGTCGGTCGACGCTGGTGTCGAGTCGCTCCCAGCTCCCGTTCTGGAGTTGATAGAGCGCCAGGTTCGACGGCCGGATGGCCGGCCCCTCCAGCCTCGATTCGTTGATCTCGACGGTCAGGCCCAGGCCCGCGAACGCGCGGCTCCGGAGCGCCTTCGCCCCCACGTCGAAGTACGAGAGCGCGGCCCGCCCGTCGCCGAGCGCCGGCACCGACGAGGCGGGCTTCGCGCCCTGGTCGGTCCGGATGGAGAAGTGCGAGTCCGAGAGCGAGAGCCCGAACTTGACCCGGGTGACCTGAACGCCGGTCTCCGTCGAGAGCTTCGTCTCCGGGAGGTTCGCCGTCACCGTCTTGCCGGCGCGGGCGTTGCTCACGGCGACGACTGCGGCGTTCTCGCTCGGGGTGAACACCTGCGTGAAGACCGGCGGTGGTCCCGTCTGCCCACCACCACCGCCGCTGTCGTGGTGGCGGTTCCGGACCTTGACGACGGTCGAGGCGGTGCTGTAGTTCCCGGGCACGTCGAAGGCCGTGACGGTGGCGTTGTAGGTCCCGGCGTGCCGGTACCTGTGGGAGACGGTGGGCGAGGCCGTCACGGCGTCGGTGGTCCCGTTTCCGTCGAAGTCCCAGTGGTACTCGACGATGCCGTAGTTGTCCGTCGAGGCGCTCGCGTTCAGCGTGACGTTCCGCCCCGGTCTGGTCTGCTTCGGTGCCGACAGCGCGGCCGAGGGTGCCTTCGTGTCGGCCGGGTGGACCTGCACCCGGACGTGGGCCGTATCGCCGACGCCGACGACGTCGCTGACCGCCACCGTCGCGTTGAACGTGCCGGTCCGGTCGAACGTGTGCGTGATCCGTGGCTTCGCAGTCCGGTTGTCGATCTTCCCGTCGCCGTTGAAGTCCCAGAGGTAGGTGCGCAGGTCGCCGTCCGGGTCGGTCGACTTGCTCGCGTCGAACGTGACCGGGTAGTGGACGACGGCCGGTGCGGACGCGGAGAGGGCGGCGCTCGGCGGCCGACTGACGACTAACTTGTGCGTCTTGCTCGCCGTCCGGTTCGCGCTGTCCGTGATGGTCAGCTTGACCGTGTAGGTGCCGGGCGAGCCGAACGAGTGCGAGATGCGCGCCGTGTCGGTCGTCGCCGTCGAGCCATCACCGAACCGCCAGCGGTACTGCGTGAGCGGCGGCGAGCGGGCGGTCGAGTTCGAGGCGTCGAAGGTGACGTTCGAGCCGACCCGTGTGCCGGACGCGTTCGCCTCGATGTCCGCGGCGGTCGAGGGCGGACACTCGCCCGGATAGATGGTCAGCGATTTGTTCATATCGAGCGTGACGTTGTTGCCGTTCGACGAGAACGCTTCCCAGGTCTTGATCTTGTCCCGTGGCTTCTGGGCGAACGGCCAGTCGCCCCACCTGGGCGCTCGCGTGTTGAACCGGGGCTGGATGGTGAAACTCTGTCCCGAGCCGAGGTTCTGCAGCCCGCGGTAGGCCCCGCCGTCGGAGGCGTTCGGCCCCCAGACCCAGTTCGCGGTGAAGTTCCCGCCCGTGAACCGCGACATCGGGATGCTCTGGTAGTCCGCGAGGACGTGGCCGTACCGGTGGCCCGCAGAGTCGGTGTACCTGTCGTCCATCTGGTGTGGGTAGAGGTCGTCGAGGTAGGCCCAGCCGCCGTGCGGGAGCTGTTTGAACTTGAACTCGACGGTCCCCCCGCCAGGGGCCGGCGGCCAGGTCTCCTTCCGGTAGAGCCGGTGTGAGTTGATGTGGAGGCTGTCGTAGAGCTTGTCGTGTCGGATGACGATGCTCTCGCCGTACGGCCCCTTGTAGAAGAACAGGTGGCTCTGCTGGTTCTTCTCCCAGTTGAGCAGGCCGTAGGTCGCGTAGTTCCAGGGCTCGTACCGGTAGTAGGTCGCCAGGAACGGCGCATAGCGCTTGATCTGCCCGACGGGCTGGTTGGCGTACGACGGGTGGTCGTCCCGGTAGCGGTAGTCCATCACGGACTCGATGGAGACCGGCCCGTTCCAGTCGGAGGCCTTGTAGGGGCCGCCCTCCGAGGAGCCGGCTTTGACGACCTCCGGTTTGAGGTGACTGAAGGGAACGACGGTGTGACACTGTCCCCCCTGGTGGAGGGCGAACGCGTCGTACTGGTGGGAGAGGGACACCCGCGTCCTGTCGCGCGGCACGTTCCGGATCGCGGCGGGGTCCGTCGTCATGGTCGTCGTCGGGGGTGGCGTCGTCGTGGTCGTGGTGGTGGGTGTCGGCGTCGTGGTCGTCGTCACCGTGGTCGTGGTGGTGGGTGTCGGCGTCGTGGTCGTCGTCACCGTGGTCGGTGTGGGT
>Ga0209928_1000439_pt1 | contig 9101 bp, 7 predicted proteins | sample SalPonF2_B_D2_MG_FD_185727 | JGI IMG/M metagenome (GOLD analysis project Ga0209928, IMG submission 185727) | Salt pond soil microbial communities from South San Francisco under conditions of wetland restoration - Salt Pond MetaG SF2_B_D2_MG... ...
TCTATCAAGTGGGAAGAAGGCTCGGATATTTTTCCCGTCTGAGCGATATGGACAATCCCCGACGCCTGGAAAGGGCCCAAAAGTCCTGTAGACAGTTTGGCATTACACCGGAAAATGTGGATGAGGTCATAGATGAGTTGATGAGGAGATTCATTTAGACGCTTAACTATGTCATATCGACAATTTGTTGTCGATGTTTGTAATATTTTGCACTTAGTAACTAATAGTGATCTAAAGTTTGAAGTGAACTAAAGTGAGCTAAAGTTAAGGAAAGCGCCACAGGCGCAACACATTTAATATAAATAGCTGAGACTCGGGGAGTTTTTCTTCTAAATCTTTGAATATTAGCGGAATGGATGATCTTTTTTTAAAACGGGTGCTGTTTGAGTGGCTTAGGGATCGTTAGAAAGAACAGGCGAATAGCTGAAATCGCATCTTTAAAATAAATTAAAGATTGTATAGCGAACCTTTTGATTTTCCAAAGATGGGTTCCTGTTCTTTATTTACGAGCCCTTGCCACGAGTTCACGCGTTTTAAAAAAAGATTATCCATGGAGCGGCTTTTTAGAAAATTGTCCTGAGGGCTAATTTAATATGTTAATGATATAATTTATACAAACATAAAGGAGTTTACATGACTGAACAGAGCGGAGTAATTGTTTGCTCAGAAGATGGAAACCTTGTTGTACCGGATTTTCCGGTGATTCCCTTTATCGAAGGTGACGGCATCGGGCCGGATATCTGGCAGGCTTCTAAGCGTGTGATGGATGCAGCTGTCTCGAGAGTTTTCGGAGACAAACGGAAGATTCAATGGCTGGAAATTCTGGCCGGAGAAAAAGCCTTTAACCGAACCCAATCCTGGCTGCCGAACGATACCCTGGACGCCATCAGGACCTATCGCGTGGCCATTAAAGGGCCGCTGACCACACCTGTGGGTGAAGGCATCCGGAGTATTAATGTCGGCCTTCGGCAGGAACTCGATCTTTATGCCTGTGTCCGGCCCGTAAAATATATTGACGGCATTCCCAGCCCCGTGGTCAAGCCTTCAGACGTGGACATGATTATTTTCAGGGAAAATACCGAAGATGTTTACATGGGTCTTGAATGGAAAGCAGGCTCTCCAACAGCCCAGAAAATCATCGATCTGGTCAAAGCCGAAGACGGCCGAACCATCCGGCCTGATTCAGGTGTGGGAATAAAACCCATCAGCCGTTTTGGAACCCAACGGCTGGTTCGAATGGCCATTGAATATGCCCTCGAGCACAAAAAAGAAAGCGTTACCATTGTTCACAAAGGAAACATCATGAAGTTCACCGAAGGGGCGTTTCGAACCTGGGGATATGAGGTCGCGCAAGAAGAATTCGGTGAAAAGACCATTACCGAAGCGGAGCTTTGGGAGAAATACAACGGCACAATTCCTTCGGACAAGGTCGTGATCAAGGACCGGATTGCGGATGCCATGTTCCAGCAGATTCTTTTGCGTCCGGCAGAGTATGACGTACTGGCCATGCCCAATCTGAACGGGGACTACATGTCCGATGCCCTGTCTGCCATGGTGGGCGGACTCGGACTGGCGCCGGGCGCCAATATCGGCGACGGCATTGCCCTTTTTGAGGCCACCCACGGTACGGCACCGAAATATGCAGGACAGGATAAGGTGAATCCCGGCTCACTGATCCTTTCCGGGGCCATGATGTTCGACTACCTCGACTGGAAAGAAGCGGCAGACCGGATTCGTAAAGGACTTGAAAAAGCGGTTGCGAAAAAGCGGGTTACCTATGATCTGGCACGGCAAATGGAAGGTGCCGTTGAAGTTAAATGTTCGGAGTTTGCGGAAGAAATCGTTCTGCAAATGTAGTTCCTAAATTTAGTGCTAATCCCTATATCTAGATTTGGCCTATATTGGGCACAAGTCAATAGCCATCTTTAAAAGGGCCTTTATAAAAATTTATTCACCGCAGAGCCGCAGAGAGCGCAGAGCTTTTGGTTTTTTTTGCTTTTCGCTGAGACGCCGAAAAGCAAAACGACTCAACCCTTCGGGTAATAAAATGCCCGTATTGGTACCTTGGAACCAAGGAATTGATTTCTTTGTCGTTTCCGCAGCGCAAGCTGCTGAGTGCTTTTCCATTGCCGGCGTCCCTGTCCCGCATCAAGCGGGGTCAGCGGCAATGGAAAAATTATTATTCTCTGCGTCCTCTGCTTGCCCTGTGAAATTCACGATAGTGAAGAGCAAGGCTCATTTCACCGGGGTGACTCGAGCGAAGCCCCGCTTTGCGGGACAGGCAAGGCGGTGATATAAACTCACATGAACTTATATTATGGGTCAGAACATTGAGTTAAAATATGGAAGGCAAAAAATCACCCTTCCCTTGTCGGACCAAACAGATATTTTTCAAATCCATGAACCGGATAAAAAAATAACGCCGTCTTTGTTCGCCACCAGGCTTAGTGATGAACTCGAACGCTTGAATCCGGATCTTTCAGACATTGCCATCGTTGTCGGCGATAAAACCCGACTGTGCGGTTATCCTGAATATTTGCCGGTTCTAATCGACACCCTGAAAAACGCTGGTGCTGATCCGGACCGAATGACCGTGTTTATCGCTTACGGCACACACGCTCCCCAGACAGATAAAGAATGTCTCGAAGCATATGGGGATGTCTATCAAAATGTCCGGTTTGTCCATCACGACTGTACGGATGACAAATGCTTTGTAAATTCCGGACAAACCTCCCGCGGGACATCGGTGCTGATTCGGCGCGATATTGTTGAAACCGGTTTTTTAATCACCTTCGGTGCTGTTTCTCATCACTATTTCGCCGGTTACGGCGGCGGCCGAAAGCTGATCTTTCCCGGACTGGGTCAAAAAGCGTCGATCTATCAAAATCACGGGTTGTTTTTGGATCCGGAACAACAAACCCTTTCGCGGTTTTGTCAGTCGGGTGTATCGGATAAAAATCCCCTGGCAGAAGATTTGGCGGAATTCGAAGCCTTTCGCCCTGCCGATCTGGCCATCCACGGCATCCTCGACAGCCGGGGACAGGTTTGTGATCTGTTGCCGGGTTCAGGAACCGATCATTTTAAAAACGCCTGTGCCGAACATGGAAAACATTGTGAAGTTGCCGTCACCGGAGACTATGATCGGGTCATTGCCTCCTGCGGCGGGTATCCAAAGGATATTAACTTTATTCAAAGCCACAAAGCCATCGAGCATGCGTCTAAATTTGTCCGTAACGACGGCATGTTGATTATCTTTGCAGAATGCCCGGATGGTGTGGGATCAAAAACCTTTTTACCCTGGTTTGAAATGGGGAGCTGGAAAAAAGCGTTTGACAGACTGGCCCGAAATTATGAAGGAAACGGCGGAACGGCGCTTTCCATGATGTCCAAATTAAAAAGAATCAGAATTTTAATGGTAACCCAATTGGGTGATTCTGTCTGTAAAACCATCGGGGTTGAAAAAATCTCTCCGGATCAGGCAAAACTTCTGGTAGAACAATCCATTGGTTCTGTGGCCGCAATACCCAATGCCGGTATTTTGGTTAGAATTCCAGGATAAATAGAGGATAACGCCGAGAGATTTTAATCTGGATAGGATCTTATATCCTTGACATTCGGATCTTATATCATTATGCAATCTATATTGGACCCATTCGCAAGAACCTGTTTTATTTGTTTATTGCGAAACCTTCATCGTTAAAGTGTCATATTTTAAATAAATGAGAGGGAATTTTCATGGCAAAACCCAAATTAAAAGCGCATTTAATCAATCCTGAATGGTGCAAGGGGTGCGGTATTTGTGTCCATTTTTGCCCCAAGAATGTCCTGGAACTCAGTGATAGCGATAAAGTACTTCCAGCTCGGCCTACAGATTGTATCTGTTGCAAACTCTGTGAACTCCGGTGTCCCGATCTTGCCATCGAAATAGAAACCGAACAGGATGAACAATGAAAAAAGAAAACATTAAATTTATTCAGGGCAATGAGGCGTGTGTGGAAGGTGCTCTCTATGCAGGGCTCGATTTTTTTGCCGGTTACCCCATAACCCCTTCAACGGAAATTGCCGAGCTTCTATCCCACCGGCTGCCCCAAAAGGGGGGAAAGTTTATTCAGATGGAAGACGAAATTGCATCCATGGGCGCCATTATCGGGGCATCCCTTACGGGCAGTAAAGTCATGACCGCCACCAGCGGTCCCGGCTTTTCTTTGATGCAGGAAGCTTTAGGTTATGCCATCATGGCGGAAATTCCCTGTGTGATCGTCAATGTTCAGCGAGGCGGACCTTCAACCGGGATTCCGACCCATGTGAGTCAGGGAGATGTGAACCAGGCCCGCTGGGGAACCCACGGTGATCATGCCATTGTTACGATTACAGCTTCCAACCACCAGGATGTGTTTGAAACCACCGTTCATGCGTTCAATATTTCAGAAACCTACCGGACACCGGTGATTTTGCTCTATGACGAGGTCGTGGGCCACATGCGGGAGCGACTGGTTATACCCAATAAAGGAGAGCTCCCCCTGGTAGAACGACTCCGGACATCGGTGAAAGAAGGCGTGGATTATCACCCCTATCTGCCAAGGGAAGACGGACGCCTTCCCATGTCTGACTTCGGTAGCGTTCATCGATATAACGTCACCGGGCTGTTTCATGACATGTGGGGGTTTCCCTCGGATAATCCCAAAATCGTCCATGGTCTTCTTCGTCATCTGGTGGATAAGATTCAAAACAATGTCAATCAAATTGCCCGTTATAAAGAGTTTTACTTAAAAGATGCCGAGATAATTCTGATTTCATACGGATCTTCCGCTCGATCGGCCAATCATGTCGTGTTCAGTCGAAGGCCCCGGGGCGAAAAACTGGGGCATTTAGAACTTCAAACCTTATGGCCGTTCCCCTATGATCTTGTTCGGGAAAAATGTGCCAAAGCAACGTATGTGGTGGTGGTGGAAATGAACATGGGCCAGATCATGGAGGAGGTCCGAAAGGCCGTAGACCAGCCCGAGAAAGTCTTTCTGGCCAACCGCATTGACGGCGTTTTTATCACACCCACTGATATCCGAAATATTCTGCGGCTGATCCAGGGAAAAGGAGTGTAATTTATGGCAATAAAGGATTATATCAGAGAAAGGTTTTTTCCGCATATCTGGTGCCCGGGGTGTGGACACGGGACCGTAATGAACAGTCTTTTAAGGGCCCTGGATTCACTTGGAATGAGCAAAAATGAAATCGTCATGGTCTCGGGAATCGGATGTTCATCCCGTATTTCAGGATATGTCGATTTTCATACACTCCATACCATTCACGGTCGTGCCCTGGCGTTTGCCACCGGCGTTAAACTGAGTCTGCCCGAGCTGAACCTCATCGTTCCCATGGGAGACGGCGACGCACTGGCCATCGGTGGAAATCACTTCATTCACGCTGCCCGGCGAAATATCGACCTAACCGCCATCGTCATGAACAATCGCATTTATGGCATGACCGGCGGGCAGTATTCTCCCCTTTCCGGGTACGGAACCCTGGCCACCACAGCGCCCTATACCAACATCGACCAGTCATTTGACACCGTTAAACTGGCAACGGCTGCAGGGGCTACTTTTGTTGCCCGAAGCACGACCTACCATGTTCAACAGCTGACAAAGATTCTAAAACAGGCCATTTTGCATGAAGGATTTTCAGTGGTGGAAGTCCTGACTCAATGCCCGACCTATTTTGGAAGAAAGAACCGCGAAGGAAACGCCGTAGATATGATGGAGTCATACAATAAAAATACCACCCCCATCGGGTCAAAGGCCAAAAAAGAAAATCCGGACCTTATTGAAAGGGGTATTTTCATTCAAAAAGAAATGCCGGAATATTGCAGTGAATACGACAAAATTATCGAAAAAGCGATGGCTAAGTACTCTAATTCATAAATCCGATGACGTATTTTTATCTGGACACTATCCCGTATAAGCTGAAGCCCAAAAGTTTGAAGTTTGAAGTGCCTAAAGTGAGCTAAAGTTGAGGAACGCGCTTTCAGCGCGATCAATTATAATTAAAATTAATATAATACCTTAACTTCCCCGATGAATACGGGATAAATAGGCACTTTAGTTCACTTTAGGCACTTTTAACTTTTGCATGCTAAGTTAAAAACATAAAAAGGATTAAAGATATGGAAAGATGCAGATTGGTATTTTCCGGATCAGGTGGACAAGGGGTGATTACAGCGGCCATTATCCTTGCCGAAGCCGCTGTGCTCTATCAAAACCTGACCGCCGTGCAATCCCAGGTTTACGGCCCGGCAGCCAGGGGCGGTGCAACCCGTACCGACGTTATTATTTCCGAATCAACGATCAATTATCCCAAGGTCATCCAGCCCAATGTACTGGTCTGTCTGACCCAGGAAGCCTACAATCAATATTGTCCCATCATACGACCCGGCGGACTTCTGATTACAGACAACCGTTTTGTGAAAATCCAGAGAAAGGTCGACGCACAGCAAAAAGAACTGCCCATGTACCGCAGCGTAATGGAAAAAATCGGGAAACCCATCGTGTTCAACATTTGTATGCTGGGTGCGGTGATTGAACTGACAAAGCTCGTCAAATCAGACTCCATCATGGAAGTACTTAAAGACCGGCTTCCCGACGGTTTTATAAAAATGAATCGCGACGCTCTGGATCTGGGAATGAAGATTGCAGCGGATAATGAAACCTGATAGTCTTTGTCGATGCTTCAGAACTCGCCATGTTTTACTTTTAATTCCCAACTTGCAGGGCTGTACATCCACATCCCTTTTTGCCTTAAAAAATGTTCCTACTGTGATTTCTATTCCATAACAGATTTGTCGCTTCAGCCTGTATTTCTGGATGCACTGGCATCCGAAATGATAATGACCCGTGAACTCGACAAGGGTTTTGATACCCTGTATATCGGTGGCGGCACACCCTCTGTTTTGAATATAAAAAGCATCGAGATCATCATCAAAACCGCCTATCAATGCTATAACATTCTTTCGAACGCCGAAATTACTCTGGAAGTCAATCCCGGCACGGTGACCCTGGAGCAGTTGAAAGGTTACCGGAAAGCCGGCGTCAACCGAATAAACATTGGCGTCCAGTCGTTCAATTCTGCGAATCTGAGCTTTCTCGAACGAATCCATTCAGCCAGAGATGCCCAAATGGTCGTAAAATGGGCTCAAAGGGCTGGATATGAGAACATTGGACTCGATCTCATCTACGGAATTCCTGGTCAGACAACATCATCATGGCTGAAGGATTTACACTCGGCACTAGAATTTCACCCCCAGCATCTTTCCTGTTACATGCTCTCTTTTGAACCGGGCACGCCGATGCACAAAGATCTTCAAAACAGAGTCTTCAACCCCCTCCCCGAGCATCTGGTCTGCGAGTTCTTTGAGACCACCCAATCGTTTTTAAACGCGAACGGTTATGTTCAGTATGAAACATCAAATTTTGCCCGCGAAGTTATCGACGAATCGGGTATCAAAAGCGCTCAATCCAACATATCGCGGCATAACGTAAAATACTGGAATTTCTCTTCCTATATCGGGCTTGGACCTTCAGCCCATTCATTTATTGAGCCGCAGCGCTTTTGGAACCATTCAAATGTGAAAAAATATGTTCAGGAACTGTCGACGGGCAGGCTTCCACGGGCAGGAAAAGAATCGTTAAGTCGAGAACAGCTCATGATAGAGGCGGTTTATCTGGGGCTGAGACAGACAAAAGGGATTGTGGTTGATGAATTTGACAAAAAGTTTGGTGTAATTTTTGAAGTCATGCACGCCGAAACCATCGCCGATCTCGAAGAAAAAGGGCTGGTAAAGATGTCTCAAAACCGCTGTGCCCTGACCGCTAAGGGGATGCTGTACTTGGACAGTATTGCCACCATGTTCATCTAAGGCCCGAGCCGGAGGCTTTCATCTGCTACGTTATTAAGGACTCGCAATAGCAGACTATGGCTTCGCCCTTAAGTGCCTTGCATATGAAAGCCTCCGGCTCGGGCAAGATTCAGGTTACATAAAATTGTTGCAACCGTTCAGATGCAACCCCGAACTCTGAACCCTGAGCCCCGAACCCTGAACCCTTGAACCTTTTTACGTAGAGAGCGTCTTTATTAACACACCAATATAGAATCTGGCGTGGCTCAAAGGTGCGGCCATGTTCGCCCGATGATTGGCCAGAACACCGTTGAGCGGGCTGTTGGTGATGATCCATGGATCGACTTCAGAAGCGTGGTGGCACGATACAATGGCATGATGGAGAACTTCGATCCCCCGACGGGCTTCTAAGGTCGCTATAAATTCTTCCATGACTGCTTCGAGAATGGTCCCCATGGCACTAACAACACCTTTGGTATAGAAAAAGTAGTCGTCAGCCTTGAAAAAACTGACCGGACTTCCGTCATCCTCTTCGGTTTTGACGAGATTTTCTTCACAGCTTCCCAACAGATCTTCATACGCCATCAGAAGCGGGATTAGGTTGTCGCTTCGGGTGTGAAAGTTGGCTTCCCCTTTTTCGAGTTTTTCCTTGTATATCCCGAGTTCTTTCAGACTGGCGTTGTATTTGGATTCCGGAGACGGGAACCAGTATTTACGGGCCTTAATCATCAACCAGTTCATGGCGCTTTCAAGATTCTCGTCAAATGCAGCAGTGGCGCCGGTGCGGGATATGCGTTCGGTCAGGGCAACGACGGTGCGTCGAGTGACCTCAAGGACCCCTAACTGGAAATTGTTTACGTTATCCGTGAAATCCAGAATGTCATTGGAACGCCACCCCCAGAATCTATCATTCAATTCATAATCAAGGGGCGCTATGGTGGCCTCGACAAACGCCACACCTTTGGCCTTGGGCTTGGTGTCTGCTGCTTTGTGAACACCGTGGGCCGGTGTTTCGCCGTGTGCGGCAGTCGTTTTTTTGTGAGTAGCGGGCGAAGGATGCTCAGGTTTTTTCTCAACAGTACCGTGGGTGGGGGCCGGTGCCTTGTGCGCAGGCGCTTGCGCCTCATGTGCTGGAGCCGGCGTCTCGTGCGTTGGGGCTTTCGGCTCATGTGCCGGGGCCGGCGTCTCGTGCATCGGGGCCGGAGCATGACTCGGG
>Ga0209928_1000444_pt1 | contig 9046 bp, 5 predicted proteins | sample SalPonF2_B_D2_MG_FD_185727 | JGI IMG/M metagenome (GOLD analysis project Ga0209928, IMG submission 185727) | Salt pond soil microbial communities from South San Francisco under conditions of wetland restoration - Salt Pond MetaG SF2_B_D2_MG... ...
AAGGCTCAACTTTGGAAACAGATCTTCGACAATATAACTGTTCACCAGGACATTGCCGTGAGAACCGGGGGCGAGATCGCCTGGGCCTTCCGCAAAAATAGTCCTAAACTCAAGGCTGTGGTCAACGAATTTGCAAAACGCCACAAAGAGGGGACGATGCTGAGAAATATTCTGCTCAAACGATATTTTAAAAATACCAAATTCGTAAAAAACGCCTTGTCCGAAAAGGAACTGAAAAAATATAACTCAAAGGTACAGCTTTTCAAAAAATACGCCGGTGAATATGACTTCAATTATCTAATGATAGTCGCCCAGGCTTATCAGGAGTCCGGTCTTGACCATAGCAAGCGCAGTCCTGCAGGTGCCGTCGGCATCATGCAGTTGCTGCCGACCACAGCGACAGATCCTAACGTCAACATTACCAATATTGAAAAGTTGGAAAACAACATTCACGCCGGCACGAAATACCTGAGATTTGTCATCGACCGGTACTACAAAGACGAACCAATGGATGAGGTCAACAAGTTACTCTTTGCCTTTGCATCTTACAACGCCGGCCCGGCGAGGGTAAAAGAACTTCGCAAAAAAGCTGCTGCTATGGGACTTAACCCGAACGTGTGGTTTCACAACGTTGAGATCGCAGCTGCAAAATCAATCGGCAGGGAAACCGTTCAATACGTCAGCAATATTTATAAATATTTTATCAGCTATCAAATGGTTCTTATGCAGGCTGAAAAAAAACAGGCAAGCCAAGCTAAATGAGAGGAACAAAATGATATTAAGAGCTTTCGCATGTATATTTACGGCGCTGCTATTTTTTGGAGTACCGGGTGCTTTTCCCCAGGATGCCCAACCGAAAGAACCATCCACAGAAACCAAAGCCGCTAATGAGCAGCCGGTATTGTTGGGTGACAAAATCCTGTTTTATCTTGCGACAGAAGCTGAAGGGCGGAAACTGGAAAAACGTGCTGAAGTGGTATCAGAGCGTATAAAAAAAATCGCCGACTCGCCCAGATTCAAGGTCGATTCTATAAGGACCAGAGATCTTAACGAGCCTATTACACTTATAGTCACCGGTAATGAAATACTTTCGGCAATTTTAGACCATGATGCAGTCTCAAAAGGGAAGTCCCGTCAGCAGCTTGCCACCGAATATTCTCAAGTCATCCGCACCGCCATCGAAAAATACCGCGAAGACCGCGGCCTCAAACAGCTTATCTACAGTGTTTTTTATACGTTCCTCGCGACCTTCGTCCTCATTGCCATTCTGACTCTAATTGGTAAAATCAAACATAAAATCGACCAGCGCATCGAAGAACGCTTTAAAGTATGGGAAAAGGGCATACAGATCAAATCAGTTCAAATCGTAGGGGCTGAAAAAATCAACGATTTACTTAAGGGAAGCATTAAAGGAATCCGTTTAATCCTGGTCCTGGTATTTATATATATCTATTTACAGCTTGAGCTGGGATTTTTCCCCTGGACCCGTCCCTTTGCCGGCCAGGTTCTTAGTTACGTACTTTCCCCCCTGATAACCATCGGAAAGGGGTTCAGCAAAAATATTCCCAACCTTATATTTATCGCCGTCCTGGTTCTGCTTGTAAGATATACTTTAAAAGCAATGAAATTTTTCTTTCTGGGGATTGAAAAGGGAAGTGTTAAAATTCAGGGATTTTATCCTGAGTGGGCCAAATCAACATATCGGCTCCTCAGCTTTCTGATTATCGCCTTTTGTGTTGTCATTGCATTTCCCTATGTCCCCGGCTCGGATTCTCTGGCGTTTAAGGGCGTCTCGGTCTTTGTCGGCGTGCTTTTTTCCCTGGGCGCCCAATCTTCGGTTTCCAATATTATTGCCGGATTTGCCCTTACATACCGGAGGGCATTCCTGGTGGGTGATCGGGTAAGGATTGCCGATTTTGCCGGGGATGTTCTGGACACCAGGCTCCAGGTCACCATCTTGCGAACAGTTAAGAACGAGGAAATTATCGTTCCCAATTCCATGATTCTGAACAGCCATGTGATCAATTATTCCACCAAAGCGCAGGAAAGGGGACTTATTCTTCACACCGCCGTGAGCATTGGTTACGACACACCGTGGCGTCAGGTCCATGAAATGCTTTTGATGGCAGCCCGTAAGACTCCCGGACTGGTGGCCGAGCCGGAGCCGTTCGTGCTGCAAAAATCGCTGGATGATTTTTATGTGACCTATGAATTGAATGTTTACACAGATAAACCCGAAAAGATGACGGTCTTTTATTCCGAACTTCATCAGAACATTCTGGACGTCTTCAATGAATACGGTGTGCAGATCATGTCCCCGAACTACGTGGCCGACAGGGCCGAACCTGCGATTGTGACTAAAGAACACTGGTATGCGCCACCCACTAAACCACCGATTGAAGAATAGAGAGATGTGCAGGGAGCTTCGAGATGATGAATGAAAAAAGCGAAAACAAGCCCAAACTGAGTCTTTCGACCATGATCCTTATTGGACTGGGTTTAGGAATCGCCTGTGGAATTTTTTTTGGTGAATACTGTGGCTTTCTCAGTGTTATTGGCGATGCCTTTATCCAGTTGCTTCAGATGACGATCCTGCCTTATATTGTCGCTTCCTTAATTTTGGGTATTGGGGGTCTCTCCTATAAACAGGCCAAGATGTTGGCGCTAAAAGGCGGAATCGTTATGCTCTTGTTCTGGGCGATTTCCTTTACCATGATCTTACTGACGCCCCTGTCATTTCCCGAGTTGGAAACAGCCTCTTTTTTCAGTACCTCTTTAGTATCTCCGTCGAAAGAAGTCGACTTTCTCAAGCTCTACATTCCCTCCAACCCTTTCTGGTCTCTGGCCAACAATGTTGTGCCGGCTGTGGTGTTGTTTAGTATTTTGGCGGGAATCGCGTTGATCGGCATTAAAGAAAAGGATTCACTTGTCCAGGGGCTGATGGCAGTTTCGGGGGCATTGATCCGGATGACCAACATTGTGGTAAAACTCACCCCCATCGGCGTGTTCGCCATCGCTGCATCGGCGGCCGGAACCATGACCGTCGAGGAGTTCGGCAAGCTCCAGGTCTATTTGGTCAGCTTCAATCTGGCTGCTCTCCTACTGACTTTCGCTATTCTCCCCCTGCTTCTAAAACCGGTAACCCCCTTCAAATACAAGGACATTGTCGGGCTGTCAAAGGATGCCCTGGTGACCGCATTCACCACCGGCAACCTGTTCATCGTGCTGACCGTACTGACAGAAAACTGCAAATCGCTTTTCAAGAAATACAGCTTGACCCAAGAAAAAACCGATGCCTACGTGGACGTCTTAGTGCCGGTTTCTTTCAATTTCCCAAATACCGGGAAGCTCATTATGCTGATGTTCGTCCTTTTTGGAGCCTGGTTTACCGGAACATCCTTTTCTTTTTCTCAATACGGAACCTTTGTTTCCGCCGGTTTACTCAGTTTCTTCGGAGGTGTGGATGTTGCCCTTCCTTTCATGCTGGATTTGATGCACCTGCCTAAAGACCTTTACCAGTTCTACATAGTGACCGGTGTCATCAACGGAAGGACCTCAACGCTTCTAGCGGCCATGAATCTGCTGGTGTTTACCCTTCTGACAACCAGCGCAATGACTGGAACACTTTCTTTCAATAAAAAGAAACTGGTAAACACCTTGGTTATCATTGTCGTTATCATTTTTACATCCATTGGGGTCACCCGCTTATATTTTGGCCTGGCCGTAAAAAACGAATATACCAAAGACCGTATACTCTCTCGAATGCACGTCAAGAACAATCCGCTCCCCCAAGTCGTTTACAAGGAGGTGCCAGCCAAACTGAAAACCGGCAGCAACAGGGTTGCCGACATCAGTAAAATCCGAAAGCGAGGCAAGCTGCTGGTCGGGTATAATCCGGACAGCCTTCCTTTTTCTTTTTTCAACGCCGCCGACGAGCTGGTCGGATTCGACGTTGAAATGGCGCTCATGCTTGCCAATGAACTCAATGTGGATGTGGCGTTCGTTCCTTTCCAATATGACACGCTGGCCGATCAGCTGAATCGCGGGGAGTTCGATATCGCCATGTCCGGAATCAGCATGTCGACCAGCCGGATCGAAGTGGTAAACTTCTCAGATCCTTACCTTGAATTGACGGTTGCTTTGATTGTCAGGGATCACCGACGTAATGAATTTCTCAACTTGGAGTCGATCCGTAAGATTGAAGGACTTACTGTAGCCATTGTCAAAGACAAGTCTTATGTCCAGAGAATCGAGGAACTTCTTCCAGGGGTTGAAGTGATAGAGCTTGAATCGAATAGAGAATTTTTCGAGCGAAACGTGGGGAACTGGGATGCCCTGATCACCAATGCCGAGGTCGGCTCCGCATGGACGCTTATGTATCCCCAATACACGGTCGTGATTCCAAAACCAAACGTTGCGACATTTCCACTGGGATATGCAGTGGCGAAAGGCAACCAGGATCTACTTAACTTTCTGAACAACTGGATTCAGATCAAGAAAAGCGGCACACAAATGAAAGCAGCCTATAGTTTATGGATACTTGGCCGGGGGGCCGTTCCTAAGCAACCCCGTTGGTCGGTTATTCGAAACGTACTTAAATGGGTGAAATAATTTTGTTGAGGAATGTAATATTAATGAAGAAACTTTTTGTGTGGTGTCTCTGTGTTTTCTTGATTTTGGGATTGCCGATCCTATGCTTTGCACAGGAGCTGGAGCCCCGTCGATGGAGCCACCTTCCCACAGGAAAGAACTTTATCGGCGGAGGTTATGCTTACACCGAGGCGGACATATTCTTGGATCCCGTTCTCCGGATTGAGGATGGTGAAATGGAGATGCATACCTGGGCGCTTAAGTATATTCGCACCTTTGAACTGCTTCAAAAATCCGCACGAATCGATTTTACTCAAGCATACCAAGATGGACGCTATACCGGATTGGTCGATGGCGTTCCCAGCTCCATCAAACGAAGTGGTTTGGCAGATTCTGTCCTGCGATTTGCGATAAATTTGTATGGAGCGCCGCCTTTAGAAGGTAAGAAATTCGCGGCTTACCGGGCCAAGGCCAATGTTGAGACCGTTTTCGGGACGGCGTTGGTGGTGCAACTTCCCACCGGTGATTACATGGATGATAAACTCATCAACCTCGGTACGAACCGATTCACTTTTCGGCCTCAGCTCGGAGTGGTGCACAACCGGGGAAAGTGGTCGATGGAATTAACGGGTGAAGTTTATCTATACACGGACAACGATGATTTTTTCAATGGAAACAGACTTGAGCAGGATCCGTACTACACCATCCAAACTCATCTCGTTTATACCTTTTTCCCTGGGCTCTGGACAGCGGCGGGTGCCGGCTATGGCTATGGCGGGAAATCCACCATAAGCGGAGAAAAGAAGAACGACCGTAGAGAAAATCTTGCCTGGGCGTTAAGTTTTGGCTTTCCGATCACTCGGCAATTGGGTGTCAAAGTCATTTATCTGGCAACCCGTTCCCAGGAATCAATTGGTCAGGATACTGACAGTATTGGTGTGGGCTTCTCCATCTTTTGGTAATACTACCGAGATAACTTGGGGAAGAAAAATTCTAACAAGCGACGGCCATGCCGATAATGCTATATTCCATAAATATCAGTGCTAAAAAATTATTCTGATATCTATCTCCAAAGATTGAACTTTCAAGTAATTCCAAATAGCCCCTATTCCTGTCAAATCAAGCATAGACCCAGACATTTAAATCTATATAGGGTTTAAATTAGCACCGGGTCCACCCACACTCCATATTGGAGCAGAGCATACAGCCTTCAGCCCGGTGGACCGTTGCACCGCAGTCCGGACAGATCATTTTTTTTGTACCGGCTGCATGGTCTCCGGTAAAGTGGATATCGGCATCCTCAATCCGTTTTGCAACCTCACGATACACATCCGAATAGGCGATGGCCACTTCGAGTCCTTTTCCCATACCGGCTGCACAGCTGTTGACTTCCACATCCTTGCCTGAAGAAATGGCCTTGGTACACGCAGGACAGTGAATCGATTTCATGGAGCGGATAATTTTTTCAAGCGGCACACCGGCCCTAAGACAGTAAGACAGAAGTATGCCCATTGCCTTGGTGTTGGCCGCACAGCCGCCACCCACGGTTCTGATAAAAATTTCAACAACGCCGTCTTTATCAAAATGGGGGTCCACATAGAGTTTGCCGCAGGCGGTTTTCATTTTTAGGCTCGGGCCGGTAGTTGCCCTGGGCCGATGCTTGAGTTCTCCACGACCCAACGCCTCCTCCGCTTTTTCGGTTTCAATCACTTCCTCTCGGATCATCAAGGCCTGAACATCCCGGGAGCCGTCCCTGTAAAATGTGATCCCTTTACAGTCCATCTCCCATGCCTTGAAGAAGGCTTTGGAAATCTCGAATTTATCCGTATCATATGGGGCGTTGATTGTCTTTGACACACCGGAGTCCACGCCGTTGGTCTGAAATGCCGCCTGAACCATAATGTGCTCCTCAATAGAGATATCTTTTGTGGTAACGAAAAATTCAGGCAATGACTCGGTTTTTTTCTTATTATACCACTCCCCCACCACGGCAGGAACGATGTCAAGATTTTCACCTTCCAGACACGCCTTGGTATAATTGAATGCAAAGTTCGGTTCACAACCGGATGAGCAGTTCGCGATCAAGGAGAGCGTACCTGTAGGGGCCACGGTGGTAAGGGTGCCGTTGCGTCGTTTTGGACCGGAAAGCGAATATTCTTCATAGGCCGGCGCCACACCTTTTTCTTTGCCCAACGCAACGGAAGTCTCATTGGCCACGGTATAAATGTCGGTCATGATGTTTTTTGCCACCTCGATACATTCGCCGGATCCATACCGGATATGAAGTTTGATGCACATATCGGCAAAACCCATGATCCCCAATCCGATCTGTCTGGTGGTTAAGGTCATTTTTTCGATTTCTGTAATGGGATAATTGTTCACAGAGATGACCGAATCAAGAAAACGTACGGCCGTCTTCACGGTTTGGCGCAGTTTCTCCCAGTCAATTTCTGCACCGCCTTCGACCCAATCCCCTCGAATCATCTGAGAAAGGTTGATGGATCCAAGGTTACATGAGCAATAGGGCAAAAGCGGCTGCTCCCCGCATGGATTTGTCGCCTCGATTTCACCCATAGGTTGCAACGGATTATTTCTGTTGATGGTATCCAAAAACACGATACCCGGCTCTCCGTTTTCCCAAGCACCATCCACAATTTTTTCCCACAACGCAGATGCTAAAATCGTTTCGTATACGTTTCCGGCAAAAACCAGATCATAATCGTCGTCATTTTTAACGGCGTTCATAAATGCATCCGTGACTCCCACCGACAAATTGAAATTTTTCAGCGTCCCTTCTATGGCCTTGGCAGCCAAAAAGTTTTCAATATCCGGATGATCCACCCGCAAAATCCCCATATTTGCGCCTTGGCGGGTTCCTCCCTGTTTGATAATATCACCGATGGTAAAATCGAATATTTCCATAAAGGAGAGGGGTCCGGAAGCGATGCCCCCGGTAGATTGGATGCGGTCGCCTTTGGGGCGAATGTTTGAAAAACTCATTCCGGTTCCGCCGCCGTATGCCTGAACATCCACGGCATCGGAAAGGGTTTTAAAGATGCTCCGACGACTGTCCTCCAAGGGGAGGACAAAGCAGGCACTTCCGCAGCCTTCGTTCCTTCCAAAGTTTCGCAGAGTGGGGCTGTTGGGCAAAAAATCAAGATTCAGCATCATGTCTTTATATTTTTTCCCCCATTTTCCACGATCTTTTGATCGTGGTTCATCCCCCGCCACTTTACCTGCCACCCGCTCACACAATTGTTCCCAGGTTTCACCGGGTGCAAAGTATCTTTTTTTTAATATTTTGAGGGCATTTTTTGAAACTTTCATTTTTTATCTCCAACACGTTAGGGTCGCGGCAAGAAATAATTCCACAAGATTGCGCCGGATTTTGGTTTGTCTACAAGGCACATCCGCCGGTGCATATCAGGATATGTGCCGGTGGATGTAACGCGGTAGACGGGCCAAAAGACAAGCAAAATGTGTAATTATTTCTTGCCGAGGCCCCTATTCCCTGCATGTCAACAACCCAATTGACATACAAACCGTTTTGCCGCTGTTCAAGCAAAAGGCGGGCTATAAAAAGGGTATCGGTTTCCCGGTGTGATAGGCCAGAGCCTGGCATGCTGCAATCAACTGACCATCCTTTTCCGATACTTTGATATCAAAACTTGCTGTTTTTTTTGTTCGGCTCACCTGGCGGGCTTCGGCACGCAAACGCTTTCCCGCTTGGGGACTTGAGACATAAGTAACATTCACGTTCAATGCAACAGCAATGGTGCCTTCTGTCTGACACGCCGCCTCAAAGGCTTCGTCAATCAGACCAAAAATAGCCCCGCCATGGGCCCGATCATAGATATTATTCATGGCCGACGGGTCATAGATCATCTCCACCGCAGAATAACCGAGTTCCAATTCTACCAGTTCCATGTTCAACGCCTGTGCAAAGGGCTCTTTTTCCACTGCACGATAAATCGCTTGTCTAACCTTTGGGTCCATGAATCACCTCGCCAGATTTTCTTACTAGATTATAATAACAAAAAGAGAGTTTCGGGGCAAACAAATAAGGCAGAATCAATAATGATACTGCCTTGTTTGCTTGATGGTGTTCAATACAGCGCCGGTTGCGATGGCGCCGTCACTCTGGATTCAGCCCTAAATTGAGCGTTTCAAATTGCGCCATTTCATTATAAATCTAATATTATTAAGAGGCTATATTGCTATAAAGAGTTAAACATTATACCGGTTCGGCAGATAGGAATCAAAACTATATTGTCACAATTTGAACCCCCCCGGGCTTGCCGAGTTTACCGAATCTGCTGCGTTATGAGACACTTGCAGTAGCATAATAGGGCTTCATGTCTCATGCCTTACATCTTCGGCAAACTCAACAATCGCTCAACTTAGGTTAGCGTTTCTTTTTTTTGGATTCATACATGTTTTTATCGGCTCTGTTTAT
>Ga0209928_1000445_pt1 | contig 9045 bp, 8 predicted proteins | sample SalPonF2_B_D2_MG_FD_185727 | JGI IMG/M metagenome (GOLD analysis project Ga0209928, IMG submission 185727) | Salt pond soil microbial communities from South San Francisco under conditions of wetland restoration - Salt Pond MetaG SF2_B_D2_MG... ...
GAATCTAAAATCCGCCGAAAGGTCGATAACCTTTTTGCCCCGAGAAATAAGCTCGGGCACAATCTCCATGGGAATCTTGTGTGGAAGCGCGGTAAATACAACTTCCGCGTTGTCACAAATTTTATCTATGGCCAGGGCCTCACACACCAGATTCACAGAACCTGTCATCGAGGGAAAAATCTCGTCAAACTTTACACCGGCATACTGGCGGGACGTCAGGATGGTCAACTCGATGTCGGGATGACCGCAAAGAATCCGCACAAGCTCTGCCCCGGCATAACCGGTTGCACCTATTATACCTACCCGTGTCATAACGTCCCCCATTTTTTATTGATGATCATTGTCTCCGACCCGTATAGTCTGCGACCCGGAGGGATTGAAGATTTAAAATAATAGTCTATCATCCAAATTATCAGTTTTGAATGATCAAGGTCCAGGATAAAAATACTTAAAACTCGAAATAGTTTAGTCCTTTGAAACAGATCGATTTCATTGGTCTTCGCTTTCAGCTTCGACCCAACAAGAAGGAGCTTCAGGTATGATTAAATTTTTGACTGGAAGCTGTCTGAGTGGATTAGGGATCGTTTTGAAAGAACCATATTCGATTTTACTTTGTGGATGAAACCCACTGTTAAAGCAAAAACCTTTATGAATAGCCCGGGCAGGTTCTTTCATTACGAGCCCTTATTCACGAGTTCTTTCAGCAAAAATTTAATTATACCTGAAGCGGTAACGTTTTCAAAGGGCGAAAGTATTACAAAAATCCAACATTGAATTTTAGCCCCCCAGATAGGCCTGCTTGACTTCGGGATTTGCAAGCAACTCTTCAGAACGTCCTTCCAAAACCAGATTGCCGCTTTCGAGCACATAGCCGCGCTGCGCAAATTGAAGCGCCATCCGGGCATTCTGCTCCACAAGTAGAATGGTGGTTCCTTCCTCGTTGAGTTGTTTAAGCGCATTAAAGACATTCAGCATGAGTAAAGGTGCAAGACCCATCGAAGGCTCGTCCAGGAGCATAATCCTTCTTCCGCTCATAAACGCCCTTCCGATGGCAAGCATCTGTTGCTCTCCGCCGCTCAGTGTTCCTGATTTCTGAGTTTTGCGCTCTTCAAGGCGCGGGAAAATACTGAATACTCTCTCGAGATCCTCCTGGATCTTTTCTTTGTCTTTTCTGGCAAAGGTCGCCAGGCTGAGATTTTCCATTATCGTCAGGTTGCCGAAAAGTCGCCTCCCTTCGGGAACATGAGAAATTCCGAATTTGCTCACCACCTTGTCCGCAGGGTATTGAAGCAGGTCATTGCCCATGAAGGTCATTGTTGTCCCTTCTTCCACCGGAACCAATCTTGAAATTGCTCTCAGCGTTGTACTCTTGCCGGCCCCATTGGCACCGATGATGCACACAATTTCGCCGTCATCGATCTGAAAATCAATGCCGTGAAGCGCGCGAATATTACCGTATGAAACTTTAAGGTTTTCCACTGACAACAACATTAGAGCACCACCTCTTTGCCCAGATAAGCATCAATGACTTTGGGGTCGTTTTGAATTTCTTCCGGTGTGCCCTCGGCAATAACCCGACCAAAGTCAAGGGTCTGGATCATCGTGCACAGCTCCATAACCATCTTCAACCTGTGTTCGATGAGAAAAATGGCCAGGCCCAGCTTTCGGTGCACATGCCTGATGATCTCCATCATCTGAATCAACTCTTCCGGATTCATTCCGGCGGTGGGTTCATCCAGAAACAGTATTTTGGGTTCTATCGCCAGGGCCCGTGCCATCTCAACCCTTCGCTGATCACCGTAAGGCAGATTAATTACGACCTGATCTGCAATGTGGTCGACGCCGACAATTTTCAAAAGGTCGTGGGATTTCGCCTCGATTTTAGCTTCTTCCCTTTGCCGCTTGGGTGTACCGAAAAAGGCCCCGATCAGACCATAGGTTATCTTAGAGTAACACGCCATCTTTACGTGCTCAAGGACGGTCATATGCCGCCAGAGTTGTAAGTTTTGGAAGGTTCTGGCAATGCCCATGTGGGCGATCCGGTGAGGCTCGAGGCCGGTAATTCTTTTGCTTTCCAGATAGATGTCCCCTTCAGTGGGTTTATAAATGCCGGTGATAAGGTTGAAAATCGTGGTTTTGCCTGCTCCGTTGGGTCCGATGAGACCTCTGATCTGACCGGGTTCTACGCTTAGATCGAAGTTGTTGACGGCCCGAAGACCCCCAAAGTCGTGGCTCATTTTATCAACACGAAGCAGTGACATTCTATACCTCTTTTTCCTGCTTGTTTTTTGGTTTTATAAGTTTCTTAACGTCAAATTCTTTAAAGGCGACGAGGCCGGTTGGACGATAAATCATCACCAAAATGAGCAAAAGGGGAATAATAATCCACTTAAAGATCTCCAGCGGACGAAGGGCTTCACCGAGCATGCTCAGGCTTACTGCACCCACAATCGAGCCGTAAACGGAATTCAACCCGCCAAAGTAGACCATTGCCAAAACCTCGGCAAGTTTCTGAAGACCGAACGTCCCCGGATTGACATACCTTAATACATGGGCAAAAAGCCCTCCGGCCACACCGGCCCAGAAAGCCGAAAACAAAAATGCTACGATTTTTGTTTTTTTGGTGTTAACGGTCATGGCATTGGCTGCCATTTCGTCGTCGCGTACTGCATTCAGCGCTTTTCCCAGGGTAGAACGAACAAAATTGTTAATGATCCACACACAGGCAACGGTCCACAAAAAAACCGTGGGGAGATTGGCATAATTCGGCTGACTGCTTAAACCCCGGGGGCCGCCAACGATCTCCAAATTCTCTATCATGCTTTTCACGATAAACATAAATGCCAGAGATATGATCGCCAGATAGTCACCCCTGGTCCTGAACGAGGGAATCGCGATTGCAAGGGCGCCTACGGCCGCGACTAAACCGCCGACGATCAACGCAATGGGAAACAGATACGGGCCCAAAGCGGCGGGAAGAAGTGCAGGCCCGAAAAGTTTGTCCTTAGCGAACAGGAGCACCGTAAACACCGAGGCTGCATAAGCCCCCAGTGCCATAAAGGCGGGATGGGAGCAGGAAAATTCTCCCATGTATCCGTTAACCACGTTTAAGCTCAACGTCACCATAATGGCGATCATGGTCAATTTTAGCGTCAAAACCCGGTAGGCACTGATATCAGACCATAGATGCAAAATCGCATACAGAAATCCAAGATGAACACCTACCGAAATTATCGTGGGAAATTTGAAAAGCCAGGCGACCAGGCGATTTGCAACCGGTGCACTCAACCGGGCGACGGCGCCGATGGGCAACGCATATATCAGCAGCACGAATATCAGAACGCTGGGAATCAACAAGGGCTTTTTGAGCATGATAACAAAGCCGAAAAGTACCGGAATTTTGGGCAGCCTGACAATATCGGCCAACGCGTCACCCAAATAATGTTCGAGCACTACCGCGATCAGTGCGCCAAGCAGCCAACCCAGCAAAGGTACCTGTGAAAATGAATTCCGTAACTTTGTAAAAATCATCTTTTCTTTTTTAGTATAACGCGCCGGTTATTTTCTTCATGAACAACCTTAATTGGTCGTAAACAAAATGAAAGTTTTTATTTTTGGTTCTTCTCCCGATTATCTGGAAGAAAGGGTTAAAGGATTCTTGGATTCAAGGGTTCGAGTTTTTGTTTTCTAATGTTTTTGTTACCTTATAAACCGCCAAACATTGTTGAAAGAACTTTTGCCAAACCTTTAATTCTTTATTTTGTCCTGAAAAACCTGGTCCTTCCCCGCATGGCGGGATCTTCGATGGGCCTTGCCTGTCCCGCGTTGCGGGGGTCAGAGTTCTTTGGCTCTGCCGAGAAAACTTTTACAAGTGTCTAAAGTGAGCTAAAGTTAAGGAATTCTGCTAATTATAGAAAACCAGCGGAGCGGAGCGACTCCTGAACTTTAGGCACTTTAGATCACTTTAGTCACTTCACACTTATCGGTTTTGGCAAACAAGCCCCTTCCAGGGGCAACCCAAAGCCTGGCCCCTCGACCCCTTGAATCCTCTTGCGATCATCAACTTCTTTTACAGATGATCCTTATTTAATACACACCTATAGTCTCAGACGTGCGCTGTAAGGCTCTCCAAAAAACCCGTGAGGCCTGAACGTCAAAATGAGAAGAATGATTGAATAGGCGATAAAATCACGGAGGGTCGAAGGGAATATCATGGCCACAAATATTTCAATGAAGCCCAGCAGGAACCCGGCCATACAAGCCCCTAAAATAGAACCTCTCCCTCCTAAAATGGCGGCCACAAAAGCCTTCCAACCGAACACAATGCCCATGTAGGGATCGAGAACCGGGTAGGCAATCCCGAAAAGTATCCCGGCAGCGGCAGCCAGGGCCGAACCAATGGCAAACGTCATGGCGGCAATGGTGTTAATCGACACCCCCATCAAAGGCACCACAACATAATCAAAGGCCATGGCCCGCATGGCCATTCCCCACTTGGTCCGTCTCACAAACTGGTGCAGAGCCAGCATAAGCATCAGGGAGACGGCCACAATCATAATCTTCTTATTGGTGACATAAACGCCGCCAATGTTATATGTCGTGGATTCGATCAGAGATGGAAATCGGACTCTTTTGGCGCCCAAGAGAGCCAGGTTTCCGGTCTCGAGAATGATACCGATCATCAACCCGGTGATTGCCGCCGAAGCTCTCGGTGCTTCCCGCAAAGGTCGATAACCGAGCCTTTCGACCAGCATGCCCATAAAAGAGGTCAAGAACATGGAAATGATAATGGTCAACACCAAGATCAACCAGTTGGGCAGCGCGATTGCACCGAAAGACGCCAGTGCCGTTACTCCGGTTGCAACGCCAAAACCGATATAAGCCCCGACCATGAAAATATCACCGTGGGCAAAATTGAAAAGCATCAATATGCCGTATACCATGGAGTATCCCAGCGCAATCAATGCATAAAAGCTACCCCATTGCAGTGCATTTATCAGGTTTTGGAAGAAATACGTCATCTATAATTATTCCTTTTCTTTTAAAAAAAAGCGGGCTCAGAGCGCATTGCCCTGGCCCGCCCTTTTTTTAAGAAAAAACTATAATACCAGCATCGGGCTAAAATAATCTATCAGACCAAATAGTTAATAAAACAAATCATGGCCGTTAGAACCTGCCGTTTCACCAAAACTTAAGATTGGAAAAAGCGACGCTTTAAAGCAGTTCATTACCAATTGTCAAGTGTTTTCGAGTTGGCCGTTGACCATTGGAAATTAGATATTTCACCTCGACAAAATGTTGTCGATGATTCTTTAATAAGGGCTTACACTTAAGGGCAAACAGATTTAAAAAACTCGTATTCACCTTTATCGCTGATCTTCACGATAACAGCACATTTTATGGGATCACCATTTTCGGTAAATGTCATCTTGCCGGTAATACCGTTAAATTCTTTAATCTTGGCCATGGCATCCCGAACACTTTGGCGGTCCTTTTCTATGTTGCCTGTAATTTTGTCCATAGACTGGATGGCCGCCTGAACAATGCCCAAGGCATCCCAGGTCAACGCACCAACATCATCCGGCACATATCCGTATTTTTTGTTATAGCGATCAATAAAAGCCTTGGTTGCCCCTTTTGCACCTGCAGCAGCGTAGTGGGTGCTGAAAAAGAGCCCGTAGCAATCTTTCCCACACAGCTCAACCGTCTCCGCCGAACCCCAGCTGTCACTTCCCACAATCGGCTTTTTCCATCCCAACTCATGGGCCTGCTGCACGATCAAAGCCACTTCATTATAATATTGCGGTGTAAACAACACTTCGGCGCCCGATTTTATGATCTTTGACAACTGAGAGCTAAAATCAGCATCCTTTGTTGTAAAACTTTCGAAAGCCACCACAGAGCCGGCACCGTTTATTTTTTCCCAGGCTTCTTTAAAGAACTCGGCCAACCCCTTTGGATAATCACTGGCCACATCGTATAAAACTGCGGCTTTGGTGAATCCGAATTCCTCTTTAATGAAATTGGCCAGAACCGGTCCCTGGAAAGGATCGAGGAAACAGCCTCGGAAAACAAAAGGCCGGTCATTGGTGGTATCGGGATTTGTTGACCAAGGACTGATCATCGGGGTTTTATAGTTATTGGCCACTTCTCCGGCAGGTATGGCCTGCTTGGAGGATTGAGGTCCGACAATAACCAGCACTTCGTCCTCGGTAATCATTTTGGTATTGACCTTTACGGCCGATTCCGCTTTTGATTCATTGTCCTCAATAACCAACTCTACCGGATACTTCTTTCCCCCGACCTCGAGTCCGCCGGCAGCTTTGATATCCTCAAGCCACATCTGGGCGGCAAACTTTGATCCCTCTCCCACCTTGGGAATGTCCCCGGTCATCGGAGCATTGATACCGACTTTGATCGTTTTTGTCTTGCACCAGGCAGAGGGCATAAAAACCAAACTGATCACCAGACATGAAATAATAAACAACCAACCTTTCCGCATGACTGCCTCCTTTTCTCAAGATTCGTTAAACTGTTGATTTAATAACGATAACAACATTCGTTCCCTTTGGTTAATCTGGCTGAATAACATAAGGATTATACTTTTTCAACAAAATAATATCCTGGTATTCGACACTTTTGATTTATGAATTTCATTTCTTTTGTTTTAGGTCACCGATCATTTCCTTAAGAATCGACATCACATTTCGTCCTCTTTCACGTGCAATTCGATGTGCGTCTTCAACAAACCGGGCCGCCTGTTGCTCCAACGCCTCCATTGCAGGAACGGACATATTCATCCTCTGATACTGCCAAATCAGCAGGCGAACGGCCAGACGTTTCTCCTGTTGTCGAATAAAGCCCACTAATGTTCCCCTTTTAACGATTGTAACACTTTAGCCTTTTAAAAACATTACCGCTTTAGCACTTTAATTTTGAATTTTGTGTATTTTATGGCAAAAAAACAAAACCCAAGCACCAAATTCCAAATAAATTCGAAATTCCAAATTTCAATGACCAAAACTATATTCTGTATATTTAACAGCTCTTCTTTGTTTTTAATTTTTCTTTTTGGTCATTGGATATTGTTTGCTTTTTTGTGATTTGTTATTTGTTTTTTCCGGTTTATCCGGGTTAGGTATTGCATATCCAAAGAATAGCCTCTTCCAATATTATTTTGGGCCTTTGTTTCGTATATTTGAGCCGGAAATCAGCCTGACTCAGGTGTTCGATGTCGTCAATAAGCTCATTTTTCGTAAATTTCTCTGACTTTATCAACATCTTGTAAACAGGATAAGGATTGTCCGGAATTTCAAGATCCGTAACCGGTTTACGTTTTTTAGTTTCACGCTTCTTTTTTTTTGGTTGGGTGTCCCTATCCATATCTCCCGAAAGCATGTCATCCCAATCCTCAATCTGATCCAGAAGTTCTTTATTATATGCCTGAACCGATGCCATAACGTTGTTTTGAAACTGAGCGTACTGCATTTCAGGATGCCAGGAACTGCCGTGAGGACTTTCCGCAAAATCCCTGATCACCAAAAGCTTTCGGATCTGATTGGTCATTGATGCCAGAATTTGAAGGGGGTGAAATTTCTCCATCAAAAGTGAATTTAAAAAAAAGAGCGATTTATCAATATCTCGATCTGCTATGGCATTCGTCAATTCATATATGGGGTCCTTTTTGGTGCGTTTTAGAACAAACGCGACGTCCTCTGCCGTGATCCGTTTTCGATCCCCGACATAGCTGATCAGTTTTTCAAGGTTATCTGAAAAAGTTCCAATATCAAAACCGGTCATTTCAACCATTGTCCGGTATGTTCCTTTATCCATTTTCTTCTCATACCGATCAAGCAAGACTTCCATTCTTTCAGAAAGAACGGCGTCTTGTGCAATTTTGTCCGCCCTTCGATCCCCTTTTGGCACCGAACAGTCAATAATCATACCGTTTTTTTTTATGATCTTAAAAAGCTTTCGGCGTTTATCAACCCTATCAGTGGTAATGACCAGATGATTTCTTTTGGGAAATCCTTTTTCAATGGCTTGCGGCAAAATATCGACATTATATTTTTCAGACGGTATAAAAAGGTTGTTTTCCTTGCAAAAGTTTATGACCTTATCAAGCCATTCATGATCACTCGACGCTTCGGAATCGAGTTTCAAGCTCTTTATTCTATTTGCCTCACTGACATCATCAAACGATAGATTTAAAATACCCAGAAGACTCAACAGTAAGTTTGCCGCCTCCTTAATGTTTTGGGCGTCATAGGCTTCTTTTGCTTTTTGTAACAGCCGCCCTTCATCCTGTTTTGAGTAGAATATCTTGGAGTCGCAAACGGCAACCACTTTTGTCTCAGCTAAAAGTGAATAGGTGTTTATCCGTTCGACAACCTCTTCGATATGACCATTCGTGCCGTCAATGACTTGGTAATTAAAGCTCCGATTCTTTTTGGGCAACAAGACATCCAGCAGGGTTTCCAGCGCGCTTTTGTACAGCAGCGCTTCACCATAAATCAAATACACCGGGGCAAAACCCTCGGCCTTTTGGTTTTCTTTAAGGTTTTGCAAATAATCATTCAGTTTTTTATATTGAATTTCAGGCATTGTAAAAATCTTTATCCAAGAAACCAAGCCTTGATTATCCCCAGAAGGGATTTGCTTTGTCGAATGTTCATTGACTTATTGAAATTCCAAAAATCAAACCCCAAATATCAAACAAATTCCAATGAACAAAATTGGAAAATCCAAACAATTTCTTCTCTGGGAAGGTTTTGGTCATTGACTATTGGAATTTGAGATTTATTTGTAATTTGGTGCTTGCAATTTATATTTTTATACACAAAACTCCAAGGCAGAGTCATCTATCTCTGATCCGGCCCAGAAGACCAGATTTTCAATGAAAGGATAATAAGGCCCTACGGCATTTTCCTAAAGAGAAGATGAAATATAAAAATAGTGACTCCAACAGTAATTGCACTGTCTGCGACATTAAAAGCAGGCCAGTGATGGTTACTGACGTAAAAGTCCAGAAAGTCAACGACCTTT
>Ga0209928_1000446_pt1 | contig 9023 bp, 6 predicted proteins | sample SalPonF2_B_D2_MG_FD_185727 | JGI IMG/M metagenome (GOLD analysis project Ga0209928, IMG submission 185727) | Salt pond soil microbial communities from South San Francisco under conditions of wetland restoration - Salt Pond MetaG SF2_B_D2_MG... ...
GAGGAGTACGGCCACCTCGCCAACGTCACCATCCGCGTCGGCGCGAGCCGTATCAACGACGACGGGAACCGCTTCGACCCGAGCGCCGACGTCATCGTCGGCACGTACGAGGGCATCGACCACGCGCTCCGCACCGGCAAGGACCTCGGCGACGTCGGCACGGTCGTCATCGACGAGGTACACATGCTCCAGGACGAGGAGCGCGGCCACCGCCTCGACGGCCTCATCTCCCGGCTGAAGTACTACACGGAGCAGCGCCGGAAGCGCCGCGAGGGGTACGAGGGCGTCCCCGCGAGCGAAGCGAGCGGGGGCTCGTCGTGCGAGCGAGGCGAGTACGACGGCGCGCAGTGGGTCTACCTCTCGGCGACGGTGGGCAACCCGCGGACGCTGGCGGAGACGCTCCGCGCCAACCTCGTCGAGTTCGAGGAGCGCCCGGTGCCCATCGAGCGCCACGTCACCTTCGCCGACGGCCCCGAGAAGCCCGACGTCGAGAACAAGCTGGTCAAACGGGAGTTCGACCGCAAGTCCTCGAAGGGCTACCGGGGCCAGACCATCATCTTCACCAACTCCCGGCGGCGCTGTCACGAGATCAGCCGCCGGCTGGAGTACGCCTCGGCGCCCTACCACGCGGGGCTGGACTACAAGCGCCGGAAGAAAGTAGAGCGCATGTTCGCCGACCAGGAGTTCGCGGCGGTCGTCACCACGGCCGCGCTCGCGGCGGGCGTCGACTTCCCGGCCTCGCAGGTCGTCTTCGACACCCTCGCGATGGGCATCGAGTGGCTCTCCGTCCAGGAGTTCCACCAGATGCTCGGGCGGGCGGGCCGCCCCGACTACCACGACCGCGGGAAGGTCTACCTGCTCGTCGAGCCCAACGCCTCCTACCACGGGAGCATGGAGACGACCGAGGACGAGGTCGCGTTCCGGCTCCTCCAGGACGAGATGGACGACGTGCTCGCCCGCTACGACGACTCGGCCGCCATCGAGGAGACGCTGGCGAACGTCGCGGTCGGCGGCGCGGCCGCCAAGCGGCTCAACGACCGGATGCTCGGGGACATCCCGACGAAGTACGCCCTCGGGAAGCTCATCGAGTACGGGTTCATCGACGGGCTGGAGCCGACGCCCCTCGGCTCGGCGGTCACCCGGCACTTCCTCGCGCCGGACGAGGCGTTCCTCATCCTCGACGGCATCCGGAAGGGCCACGACCCGTTCGACATCGTGGCCGACATCGAGCACCACGGCGAGGAGGACTGAGGACGACTGTCTCCGGGGCACGATGGGGTGGGCCGCGCGGGGCCTCGCCGTGAGAGACGTCGCTACCGGTAGCCGAGCACTTCCAGTCGGCCCGCCACCTCGTCGGGCACCTCGGTCGGACCGTCGCCCTCGCCCGCCGTCCCGATGGCGTCGATGCGGCGCTCGACCGCCCCGTCGAGTGCGGCCGCCACGTCCGGGTGGTCCTCGAGGACGTTCTCCCGCTCCGCCGGGTCGGTCTCGCGGTGGAAGAGCTCGCGGTCGCCGGACTCCGTGTGCCGGACGTACGACCACGCCGCGGTCCGGGCGCTCACCAGGAGCTCGCCCTCGCCGAGGCTCCGGGGGATGGGCTGCTGGGTGACGGTGTCGCCGCGGACCGCCACCGACACCACCGGCTCCTCGTCGACTTCGGCGCCGTCGACCACCACGTCGAGGACGCTCTCGCCGTCGAAGCCGGGGGGGACCGGGACGCCCATCGACTCGCAGACTGTCGGCGGGACGACGTCGAGCCCGACGGCATCGTCCACCACCCGCGACTCCGCGTCCGGATGGGCGACCACCAGCGGGACGTGGACGAGCTCCTTGTAGAGCTTGGGGTAGTGGGCGAGGTGGCCGTGCTCCTGGAACTCCTCGCCGTGGTCGCCGGCGAGGACGACCAGCGTCTCCTCGCGCAGGCCCTGCTCGTCGAGGGCGGAGAGCAGGCGCTCGATGCTCGCGTCTATCTGGTGGACCGCGGCGTCGTAGAGCGTGCGGAGCCGGTGGAGCGTGCCGTCGCTGACCTCCAGGCCCAGCCCGGTGTGGACGTGGGCGCGGAGCATCCGGAGTGCCCCGACCCGGTCGCCGCTGACCGCTCGAACGTGCTTCGGCGCGGGGATGTAGGGCGTGTGGGCGTCCATGTAGTGGACCCAGAGGAAGAAGGGGGCGTCCGTCTCCTCGAGGAACGCCATCGCGCGCTGCTCGACGTCGGGGACGCGGCTGGACGTCCCACCCGGTCGGAGGCGGTCGACGGCGCGGCCGAACGGGCCGCCCGCGAACCGGAGCCAGCCCTGGACGGTCGGGTGTGCGGCCAGGTAGCGGGCGTAGCGGCCCCCGTCGGCGGTGGTCATGAACGGCTCGAACTCCTCGAACCCGCGGTCGTAGCCCCAGTGCTCGGTGAGGAAGCCGTTGGCGTCGTTGAAGCCGGCGGTGGCGACGCCCGCGTCCCGTAGCGTCTCCGCCAGGGTGGGTTCGTCGGTCAGGCCGATGTCGTCGTCCCCGGCGAACACCGGGTCGCCCGAGAGGATGCTTGGGAAGGAGAAAGGCGTCCAGTTGCCGTGGGCGAGCGCGCTCTCGAAGCGCGTGCCCCGGTCGCCGAGCGCGGTCATCGTCGGGGCGGTCGTGGGGGTGACGGCGTCCGCCCGGAGCGAATCGACCGTTATCAGGAGCGCGCCGGCGAGGCTCTCGCTCGACGCGTTCCCCGCCGAATCGGACTGTCGCGTCGCCGAACGACTCGACATCTACCCGATTCTTCCACCGGAGGGAGTTATACCTACCGTCTGCCGTAACGACGGGGAGTCGGTCGGCGGAACCCGGTCGGCGGCGGGCGGGACACCCATTCGTTTTTTGCCGACACGATTCGTCTTCGGAGTGTGGCGCTTCCCGAGATCACCCTGGGTATGCTGTTGGTTTTCGCCATCATCGTCGTGACTCTGGTGCTGTTCGCCACCGAGCCCGTGCCCATCGACATCACCGCCATCAGCGTGATGGTGGTGCTGATGGTGCTCGAACCGTTGACCGGGGTGACGCCCGCGGACGGCATCTCGGGGTTCGCGAACCCGGCGACCATCACCGTCCTGGCGATGTTCATCCTGAGCGCGGGCGTCCAGCAGACGGGGGTCATCCAGCTACTCGGCCAGAAGGTCGTCGCGGTCACCAGAGAGAGCCAGTCCCGACAGCTCCTGGCGACGATGGGCCTGGTCAGCCCCATCTCCGGGTTCATCAACAACACCGCCGCGGTCGCCATCCTGCTCCCGATGGTGACGGACTTAGCGGAGGAGGGGCGCACGTCGCCGTCGAAGCTGCTCATCCCGCTCTCCTACGCCTCGATGTTCGGGGGGATGTTGACCGTCATCGGCACCTCGACGAACATCCTGGCGAGCTCGCTGTCGGCCGACCTCATCGGGCACCCCTTCTCGATGTTCGAGTTCACCCAGCTCGGCGCCGTCGTGACCGTCGTGGGCGTCGTCTACCTGGCGACGGTGGGCCACCGCCTGCTCCCGGCGCGCATCCAGCCGGCCGAGGACCTGACCGCGGAGTTCCGGATGTCGAACTACCTCACCGAGGTCGTCGTCCGCCCCGACTCCCCAATCGTCGGCCGGACCGTCGAGGAGGTCCTCGACGAGACCGTCTTCGACGCAGACATCCTGCAGATCATCCGCGGGGACGCGGTGTTCCTGGAGCCGCTGGCCCGGAAGACGGTCCGGGCCGGCGACATCTTCCTCGTGCGGACCGACCGCGACACGCTGGTGACCATGATGGACATGGACGGCCTGGAGCTCGCGCCCGACGTCACCATCACGGAGGCGGAGCTGGAGGCGGCCGAGGAGGGCCAGAACCTGGTCGAGGTGGTCATCGCGCCGGGCTCCGCCCTGGTCGGCGAGTCGCTCTCGAGCGCCAACTTCCGCGAGCGCTACGACGCCACCGTGCTCGCGCTGCGGCGCGGTGACGAGCTCATCAGACAGCGGATGGACCGCATCCCGCTCCGGGTCGGCGACACGCTGCTCGTCCAGGCGGCCGTCGAGACCATCGAGCGCCTCGACGCCAGCCGCGACTTCATCGTCGCCCAGGAGGTCGAGCGCCACTACTTCCGCGAGTCGAAGATACCGATCGCGCTCGCCATCGTGGCGGCGGTCGTCGGCCTGGCGGCGCTGAACGTCCTGGACGTCGTCGTCGCGGCGCTCGCCGGTGCCGTGGCGATGGTCGTGACGGGCTGTCTCCGCCCGACGGAGGTCTACGACGCCGTCCAGTGGGACGTCATCTTCCTGCTCGCCGGCGTCATCCCGCTGGGCATCGCGCTCCAGCGGACCGGCGGCGCGGAGTTCCTCGCCCAGCTCGTCCTGCTGAGCGCGGGCGTCCTCCCCGCCATCGCGGTGCTCGGGTTGTTCTACCTGCTCACCGCGATGTTGACCAACGTCATCAGCAACAACGCGAGCGTCGTGTTGATGATCCCCGTCGCCGTGACGGCGGCGACCCGGCTGGGGGTCGACCCCTTCCCGTTCATCCTCGCGGTGACGTTCGCCGCCAGCACGGCGTTCATGACCCCGGTCGGCTACCAGACGAACCTCTTCGTCTACGGGCCGGGCGGCTACCGCTTCTCGGACTACGTGCGCGTCGGCACGCCGCTACAGCTCGTCTTCACCGTCGTGACGACCCTCGGCATCTACGCCTTCTGGGGCGTCTGACCGGAGTGGGGGCCGAACCGGACGACGCTGCGGCGACCCCGTCCGCTCAGTACAGCTGCCCGCCGTCCGGCACGTCCTCGTCGGGTACCACGAGCACCGGGTTGCCGTCGTCGCCGGGCACCCCCACCGTGAGCGCCTGCGACTCGAAGCCCGCGACGTTCACCGTCCCGAGGTTCGTCGCGCAGAGCACCTGCCGGCCCACCAGCGCGTCGGGGTCGTGATGGTAGCCGAGCTGGGCCGCCGACTGCACCGACTCGTCGCCGAGGTCCACCCGGAGTTTCACCATCTCCGGCTTCCTCGTCTCGGAGAACGCCTCCGCGGCGGTCACCGTCCCGACCCGGAACTCCGTCTCGAACAGACCGTCCGTCATGGTCGCGTGATCGCCGCGGGACGTGATAGGTCTGTGGCCCCCGAAACAACCCGCTGTAACCGACTGTGACCGAATGTAACCTTGTGTAATTCTATGTAATTTCGTGTAATTTATTGTAAGAAGGGTGTCGCGGCGAACGAATACCATCGTTCGCTGCAAGCCGACTGTCTTAGTACCTCCAGCCCCAACCCCGGGCATGGCGCGCGAGATCACGCACGTCGCGCACGGGCCGCTCAGGCTCGGGCCGGACGACATCGACGAGGAGAAGGGTGACGTCGCGGTCTGTCTCTGCGGGCTCTCCGACGACTACCCGTTCTGCGATGGCTCCCACCGGGGGACCGAGGACGAGGAGTCCGGCGTCCGATACAAGTACGAGGGCGACGACGACGAGAACCCCCGGCACGTCATCGCCGAACTGGTCTTCGAGGAGGGCGAGGAGGGCGGCGGGAGCCACACCTCGGGCGGCGAGTGAGGGGAGCGAAACGCTTTACCCCCGGTCGGGCCAAGCACAGGTGCGGGACCGTGGGGTAGCTTGGTATCCTTGCGGCCTTGGGTGCCGTTGACCGCGGTTCAAATCCGCGCGGTCCCACTCTCCGTTCTGCGGCGAGGCGGTTCATCGCCGAGCCACAGGTACTGGTGACCGACGGATTTGAACCCCGGCAGTCGCACGCCCGGGACGCGACCGAGCGGAGGTGAGAGGGCGATTCGGCATGCGCCGATCTCGCCCGGCTCGCCCCGTCGAAGATACGTCCATCCGCCGCAGCATTGAGATAATCCGTCCGTATTTTATGTCACCGTGGTAAATAAACGAACGTTCCGGGGAAGGAACTGGGTATCATGACACGAAGGGGAACACGAGCACGGGCGGTATCGCGGAGAGACGTACTGAAAACCGGCGCGCTCGCGACGGCCGGCGCCGTCGGCGTCTCCGCCGTCTCGGGTGGAGTCGCGGCGCAGGGCTGTGACGCCGTCGTCGACGCCGGCGGTGGCGGGGACTACACGACGATCCAGGCGGCCGTCGACGCCGCCGGGTCGGGCGAGACGATCTGCGTGCGGGGCGGCACGTATCCCGAGTCCGTCTCCGTCGACACGAGCGTGACGCTCACCGGGGAGAACGCGCCAGACGGGCCATCCGCCGCCGTTGTCGACGGCAGCGTGACGGTGTCGGCGGACGACGCGACGGTCAGTCGACTCGAGGTCGCGCCGACGACCACGTTCGTCCCCGGCGGGCTCGACCCGCACGGTATCCTGGTGACCGGGGCAGTCGACGGCGTCACCGTCGCGTGGAACGTCGTCGAGGGGATGTCCGCGGACGCGACCGCCGGCAACTCGTCCGTCACCATAAACGGCATCCAGCTGTGGAACGACGGGCCGGACGCCCAGACCGGGACCACGGTCCGGCACAACGTGGTCCGGGACCTGGAGAACGCGGGCGACGCTGCCGCCGGGTGGCCGAACTACGGTGGCGCGAGCGCGATCAAGGTACAGGGCGTGATCTCTGGAGCATCCGTAGCCGGCAACACCGTCGATCGCGTCCACTCGGCGGGCTGGACCTACGGCATCGTCACGACGCACACGGGCAACGCGCCCGACATCTCGCCGACAGACACCGAGGTGCGCAAGAACACCATCGAGGCGGTGAACGACGGGTCCGTCTACGACGTGTTCGACGACCCGAGCGGCGCGCCGTACCCGGGGACCGCGTTCGCCATCGACGGTAGCTCGCTCGCCAGCGAGGCAGCGGTGACGCTGAACAACTTCCTGCAGACGCCCATCGGGGCGCTCAACAAGGACGGGTCCCACACCCTCGCCGCGGAGTGCAACTACTGGGGGCACGCGTCGGGACGCCGACGGCAACGAGAACGGGCGGGGCGGCGCGGTGCAGGGCGACGTCGACTACACGCCGTGGAACACGCGGCAGGTCGGCCGCGGACGGCACCCGGGGAACTCCTGTGTCGGCGGCAGGAACGCCGGGAAGGGCGCACACCACGGGCACTAGCCGGTCGCCTCGGCTTGGCCATCCAGTCGAGAGCCAACGGGGTCGCGCCTAATAGCGACGGCCCCGACAGAGACGGATGGGTGGGTCCCCATCACCTCCAAGTCGCGGTTCCGGCGGCTCGTCGGGTGCCTGGTGTCACAGCTCCCCATCTGGATCGCCGTCGGCGCCGTCCTGCTCCTCTTCCTGTTCGCGATCCAGCTCCTCGCCACCGCGACGGAGACGCTCTCGCCGACGCTCTCGGCGGCGCTGTCCCGGCTCGTCGCGGGGAACGCCTCGGCGCTCGGGATCGCGTGGCTCGCGTCCTACGCGCTCGGCAACGGCTCCGTCATCGCGGCGCTCGCCCTGTCGCTTTTCACGGCCGGCCTGCTCACGCCCGCACAGCTGTTCCTGATGGTCGCCGGCTCCCGACTGGGCGCAGCGGCCATCGTCCTGTTCGTCGGCGTCCTCGACTACGCACAGAAGGGGTCGCTCTCGCTGGGCGACTCGCTCAGGCTGGGACTGCTCGCGTTCGTCCTGACCTACACCGTCTACCTCCCGGCGACGGTCGTCGGCTACCTGCTGGTCCCCGCGATCGCGCCGCTGGTCCCGCTGTTCGACGCGACTGGACCCGGTCTCCGCTCGCCCAACTACCTCGAACCGGTCACGGTGGCGATCGTCGAGCGGTTCGGTGCGCTCGTCGTGTTCGTCCTCGCGCTCGGCCTGATCATCGCGAGTCTCGACCTCTTCGACCGGGTGTTCGACCACGTGGATACGGACTGGCTGCGGTCGGCGGTCTTCGCCCGCTTCGACAGCCCCTGGCTGTCGTTCGGCGTCGGAATCCTGGTGACGGCCGCGACGACGAGCGTGGCCTTCTCGCTGGGCGTGATCGTCCCCCTGTACAACCGGGACTACCTCACGCGAGCCGAGATAGTCCCCTACGTGCTCGGCGCGAACGTCGGGACGCTGGCCGACACGCTGCTGGTCGCAGTCGTCCTCCAGTCACCGACCGCCGTCGCGACAGTCGGCCTGCTGTTGGTGCTCTCGACGGTCCTGACGGTAGTCGCACTGGCCGGCTACCGGCCGTACTACGACGCCGTCGCCGGCCTCCACGACCGCGTCGTCGCCAGCCGCCTCGCGATGGCGCTCGCGCTCGCGCTCCTGGTTGCCGTACCGCTCGCGCTCGTCCTCGTCAGGTGAGACCGCCGGGACCGCACCACCGGTCGGTAGCGGTCGGTTCGGGCAGTATTTGGCGGAAACGGCCAGTAAGAATATAAATCCAAAGTGGAAGTTTCCGACGGTTGAATGGTCACGAAGCGCGATCTCGGAGTGGGGTACCTCATCGGTCTCGGCCTCGGCGTGGTGTCGGTCCTGGCCGGCCGGGTGCTGTTAGTCCCCACGTCGACGCTCGAGGCGCTCGCGACCACCTTCATCGGCTTTCTCCTCGCGGCGTCGTTCGTGTTCGTCGGCTATCAGCTCCTCCGGAGCAATCTCGCCGACGACAACGTCTGGCGAGTCGCCCAGTGGGGCGTGATCGGGCTGATCGTCCCGACGTTGCTGTTCGGGAGTCTCGCGACGGTCGTCACCTTCCGGGCGAGCATCGTGCCGGGGCTCTTTCTGCTCACCTTCCTGGCCGGCGGGAGCACCGGCGTCCTGATCGGGGCGGTCTTCGAGCTCCGCCACGAGAACGCCGTCACCCACCAGCTGAACCAGCGCAACGTCGTGCTCTATCGCATCCTCCGGCACAACCTCCGGAACTGGCTGAACGTCATCATCGGGCGGACCGAGGCCCTCGACGAGTCGCTCGACGTGGACGTCCGTCCCCACACGTCCAGGATCCGGAGCGCGGCCGACCACCTCGTCACCCTCAGCGACGACGCGCGCCGGTCCGAGCAGCTGGACGGGCAGCTGACCGTCGAGCCGGTGAGCCTCGGGGCCACCGTCGAAGCGGGCATCGAACGGGTCGCAGCCGAGACGACGGCGGACGCAG